>MAAC01011874.1_pt1 | contig 15223 bp, 9 predicted proteins | sample 1115981 | NCBI WGS metagenome assembly MAAC01 (sample SAMN04961126, study PRJNA320927) | seawater metagenome | isolation source: sample BD02T64 sea water enriched with oil for 64 days | place: USA:Gulf of Mexico | collected 2013-07-27 | reverse complement strand
ATTATATTGAACCGTTTGTTACTTTTACTCATGTTTTTTTCAATCGAGAAGGTAGAACAAAGCAAGCAATGCTTTCACTTGCCAGTGAAAAATTGCGCGAACTAGAAGAAAATAATGTTCCTTTTTCACAAGGCTCCCGATATGGAGAAAGGTTTCCATATCATGTGAACTATGTTGAGCGTACTCCCGATTTTATCGTCTCTCACTTTGGACAATCATTGTCTGACCAAGTTTTTGCTTTAAAGACGATTGGTGACATTTGGCAAGGGCCGTTTGAATCAGAATACGGGGTTCACTTGATTATGGTTAATCGAATGGAGAAAGGAAGATTCCCTTCTTTATCCGATGTGTCTGATCAGGTTTATCAAGACGTACAACGTGAACAAATACAAAGTAATTTAGAGAGGGCTTATAACACTATTATTGATACATACTCAGTGAAAGTTGAGGATCTAAGTGAGTAATCGGACATCAGTTTGGTTGTACTGAGCAATCAATTTACTCTAAAAAGTTCAATTGATGTTTATTGCACAATATACATATTAAAAATAATGACCAGAGAAACTTGGTAAACAATCAATAAGTAAGGATAACGTAAATGTTCTATATTAATAAATATTCAATTAAATTTAGTTTAAAAAAAATCTCTTTAGTAACGCTGACTATGATAGCTGGAATTGCTAGTTTAACAGCGTGTTCTACCATACCAGGGGAAACAAAAGCAGAGCAAGTACAAACCATTGATGAGTTGGTTGATAATACGCTTGCAGATCTTTATCAACAAAACCCAGAAGCGCGAGCGCAAATAAAAAATTCAGTTGGTTATGCAATTATGAATAATAAAATAACCAAGATACCCGTAGTAGGGGCTGGTGCAGGTTATGGTGTTGCTATTAACAATAAAAGCCAACAAAGACAATATATACAAATGGTTCGCTTTGATGTTGGCGGCGGTTGGGGCGCAAGAAGTGTGAGGCCAGTTATTATTTTTACCGATAAACAAGTATTCAATAATTTCATTGATGGTATGTGGTCAGCAAATGCCGGAGCAGAAGCGGCTGCAAAAGTTGGTGATGTGGGTACTTCAGCAGGTGCTGATACGGGGAATGCAGGAAATGATGAAGGCTATATCACTCATATGATTACTGATAAGGGAGTATCGGCAACGGTTACTGCTGGCATTATTAGAGTGAGACCAATCACCTTGAAGCAATAAGTGATGAATATTACCTTTTTTGAGTATTGTTGGAGGCAGTCGATGATATAGAGGGAAAGGCTAAGAAGTCAAAAGGGAGAGGTTATTAAAAATAGTAAGGTATAAGTATTGTTTTAAATCACCACTTATAAAATATAGAGTAAGTTGAGAACAATATGACCGTAGAACAATTCGATCCGAAAGCACCTAAAAAAGCAATAACTCTGCACAAAGCCAAACAACCACATTAGATATTCCAGCCAAAATGATTGAAGAGCAGCATCAAACCGCTGTTACTTCACATCCTGAATCAGTTCGCGCTGCAAAGGTAGGGTATACAGCTTGGGCTGCCTCAAGTAATAACTCAATCCTATCGCAAGTTTTGTTAAATAAATTTTTATTCTCTTTTAAACAAATGTAGTTCAAATAACTGAAATATTTAAGTGGCGCAGTTCATTCCTTTTAAACCAATTAGCTTTACATCATAGTCGTATTTTTTAGCTTTAATTTTTTTATATAACAAAACATAATAAAGGATTTGACCTACTCGGTGTATAGAAAGTCTTTCACGGTTAACTTACAAGGGTAATTCTGTACTAAAATGTATATATTCGGTGGTAGCGCTTTCAGCTTTGTAAAGTTTTTCGCCTGAATATGAAAGTCACCTAACAGAATGGAAGTTATGAAGTCAGAAAATAAATTAGTGAGTCATCTTTCTAGTACTTACCATCGTGTTGATGCCAATTGGATCAGAATTATATTCATCGCCTTGAAGAAAGAAGCTTTGCCTGCTGAAATAATATTTGAAACTGCTGGAGTTAGCGTAGATAGGTTAAAGGAGCAAGAATTTGTATCACAAAAGAGCATACATATACTTTATTCAGTGATTGAAGAATATAATGCTTTGAGTCATTTACCTATATATGTAACTAGCGTATTTCAGTTTCATTATTTGCGTTATGTAGGAAATATTTTGCCTGATGCAATATCACTTAATGATTTACTCGCTAAAATAGCTTTTATAGTTTCAAAAATTTCTCAACTGATAGAGGCAGATATTTCAACTGATGCCAAATATGCAAAGTTAGGCCTTTCTTCTGCCGTACCTTCTAGTGAGTTACATCCAATTTCTTTGGCAATTGGTGTTTGCTTAATTGTAGAAATAGTTAATCGAATATTTCCCGATGTTTCTAATGCGGTTGTTAACGTAATTATTAGTGATGATACGCCTGTTATGTTACTTCAAGAACACTTTAAGTGTCCGGTTGTTGTTAGCACAAGTGGAGTTAATGCGGTTGTTTTTGACCGTAAGTCACTTAATAAGGTCAATATATTTCCTTCACATTCAATAAAGGTGAGTGACGCGATATACAACAATACGACGATAAGTGATCTGAACATATATTCTGAAGCTGAGCAGCTCATAATAAAAAATATTGATAAACCTGATTTTACAATCTCAGATGTTGCTGAACACATGAATATGAGCGCTAAGACTCTTCAAAGAGTATTGGGACGTTTTGATACGAGTTTTAGCCAGCTTGCCCAGTTGAACAAAAAACGTTTAGCGACCTTTTTCTTAAAAGAGAGACAGCTTAGCATTCAGCAAATTTCGTTTGCATTAGGGTTTGTATCACCATCAAGTTTTTCAAGAGCTTTTAAAAAGTGGACAGGGTGTTCCCCATCTAAGTTTCAATATAATGACTAGTAGACAAATTTACATTTATTTTGAGTGTAATTTTTTTAAATTATATGACTAGTATGAACAGCAAAGACATAAATAAACTTCTAATAGCTACACCCATTATGGATGAATTGCCAATCCCTATCAATTTGTTTAACTCTGATGGTGAGCTTATTTATGTAAATAGCACTTACTTCAAATGGCTTGATGATTGCTATGGAGACTCGCTAGAGCTTCCTGATGTAAAAGAACAAATTAATAGGTTGTTGTCTGATGAGTTACATGTAATTTTAGAGGAGATTTTGCTATGTGATTCCTCAAGTTTTGTGAAAGAGGTGTTAGTAAGAACCTCAAACAATTGTCATGAAAGCTTAAGGGTGACATTTAGAAAGTTGTATTTAAACAATGAATTTAGCGTTGTTTCGTGTGTATTTGAAAATGAGGCTCAAAATGAGAAAAATTATGCACTTTATAAACGTCAGGCTCACATTGATCCTTTGACAGGTGTTTATAATCGTTTTGGTTTTTATGAAGCCTTTAACGTCATTAAGCAAAAGACAGCTAGTAATTGTTTTCATTACTGTGTGTTTATTGCAGATATTGACGGTCTAAAGATAATTAATGACACAAAAGGGCATTTGATTGGTGATGAGGTGATTAAATTTACGGCCAATTCTCTATCTAAATGTTTGAGAGACAATGATATATTATGCCGTTGGGGAGGGGATGAGTTTATCGTTATTATTATGAGCGAGCTGTCAAATCACCACTTAAAAAAACTCAAGGATCAAGTGCTTGATCGAATTCATAATACTATTAGCTCTCTAGACCATGCTATTGCCTTGTCTATAGGAACGGCTATGTATCAAGATGATGGGAATGAATTGGATGAACTTATCAATTATGCTGATAAATCAATGTATGAAGTAAAACGTAGAAAGAGCAATTCAAATTAACTACTTGTAGGTTATTAATTACGTTTACCTATGAAGGCTTCTTGTCGTGATGTGATTGTAGTGGTCAACTAATTTCGGCCACGGATTTGTATTCAAGCCAGTATCTTTTCTCTGATTCATTGGGTGTTAGCCCACAGTTATAACTATGGGGCCTAACATGGTTGTATACCCACACATCAAACAACTGCCTTAGCACTTCGTTCTTTTTGTTTAATATTTAATATTTAATATTTGAAAAGTCAATAAATAAATGAATTGATTGAAATGAAGTTTATTAGTGAAGCTTATATATGTGTATTCAAAATTAGAATTTTTGATTTGATATCTGTTATGGGAAGATAAGAATTACTTTGAATACCTCTATAAATATAGAGGTAAAGTGACTATTGGTGTTACAGCAAATGTACAAATACTTGCATACTAAAACAGAACATTATCAACGTTTTGGCTGTTGCTCCACTAATAGAATTAATGGATAGTATTTCCGCATCCTAATTATCGTAAGATTGTACAAAAACGTTTTCAAGCTATTGATGATGCTTTTGCTCGCGCTGAGAAGAATGCATTATTAAGCAGTGTTATTGATGAAGAAATAGCCATGCATTCGAAATGATCGATTAAAAATAAGGCTAAAGCTGGTGTCTGAACTTTGTCTTATAAAAATCAGCTAACAATAAAAAGGTAAAAATATGTCTACTAATAAACAATTTGGTGTAGTGGTATACGGCGCTACAGGGTATACAGGGCGTTTGGTTTGTGAATATTTAAATAAGCAATATGGTGTAAATAGAGAGGTGAAATGGGCTATGGCTGGTCGTAGCCAAACAAAACTAGTTCAAGTGCGGGACGAAATGGGAATTCCAGAAGGTGTGCCACTTGTTATCGCTGATGCTGAAAATCAGGAATCAGTAAAAGCAATGGTTGAAAGCACACAAGTTGTTTTAACCACGGTCGGCCCCTATCAAAAGTATGGTAGTGACTTAGTTCGAATGTGTAGTGAAATAGGCACAGACTATGTCGATTTATGTGGTGAGCCTGCTTGGATGCATGAAATGATTGCTGCCTATGCTGAAACAGCAAAAGAAAGTGGCGCACGTATTGTCTTTTCTTGTGGCTTCGATTCAGTACCTTTTGATTTAGGTGTCCACTATTTACAAAATCATGCGATTGAAAAGTTATCTCAACCACTATCACGCATTAAAGGTCGTGTCCGTGCGATGAAAGGGACTTTTTCTGGCGGCACTTTAGAAAGCTTTCGTTTGACGATGAAAGCTGCAGCTAAAAATCCAGAATTAATTAAAGTGCTTTCTAACCCATTTTCGTTAACTGGCTCATTTACGGGACCAAAGCAACCTTCCGGTATGGCTCCTATTTTTGAAAAAGAGTTAAATAGCTGGTCGGCCCCCTTTGTAATGGCTACGATAAACACTAAAAATATACACAGAAGTAACTTTTTATTAGCTCATCAATACGGTGATGACTTTATCTATGATGAAATGATGCTCACTGGCTCAGGCGAGAAAGGCGAAGCCATGGCAAAAATGGTCGCTGAAGATAAATCAATGGCCAATGACCCTATGAAGCCCGGTGAAGGACCTTCAAAAGAGTCCCGTGAAACGGGTTTTTATGATGTGTTATTTGTTGGCAGTAATAATAATGGTGATACATTAATGGCAAGTGTAAAGGGCGATAAAGACCCTGGGTATGGCTCAACCTGTAAAATGATTAGTGAAAGTGCTATTTGTTTGCTAAAAAATTTGGATGCTGCAGGTGGCGGTATTTGGACTCCCGCTTCAGCAATGGGCACACTATTAATTGATCGCTTGCAAGAAAATGCGGGGTTAACTTTTCAATTAGAAGGTTAAATTTTACTAGCTAAGCCCTGTTAGTTTTAGATATTTACATTGAGCTAGTTTTATAGTGTGTTTCAAGCACACTATAAAACTAACTATTCACACATTCCCTTAAAATCACTAATCTTACTTTTAATTATTTCAACAGGTTAAAGAACCTGCTCCTGAGAAAGTTCTTGTGCAATATTTTACTTGCGCTCAAGAGTATAAAAGCGATCACAACGCTTTACTGTTGAAATACTACCTCTAAGCGAACCATTATTGTGTACCTACACGTTAATTACCATTAGCTTTTCATAGAATTCTCCAAACTTAACAGCCACGATTACCATGTCATCGCTGTTCGTTGATGCCGTTGAATCTCCAACGCATATCGAATATAAGCCTTTTACGAGTTCTAATTGTTTGGATACGTATTTGATTGTTGCAAAATATTGAGTTTACTTAAAAGTGATTTAGTCATAATTGACTCAATTGATTACTTTCAAGTATATGTAATGTCGATTCGGATGACAGGGCAACTGATTAGATTGGTGATTAGTAAATAAAAGATTATAAACAACATAAATATTATTAAAGTGTTCTTAAGAGAACATAACTAATATTAACACTCTGTTACAGTGCGCAGCATATTTTCAATGGCAACCATTAACGAAAGTTAATGCGCGAAAAATTACCAGTCTAAGTGCTTTGCATACGGTGGTGGGGTTGCAAAATATACGGACATGTTTGAACTTCATTGCCTTTTAGTATTTAGTGTTTAACTGTATGAGGTCAAAATGTTCGCTATCTATAAATCTTCAATCGCACTTGCTATATCATTCGCACTTTCATTATTAGAAAGTGTAAAAGGTATGATATTACCTCTTTTTATTGTGACTTAACTGATGTTGAGTACTTTGTTGTTTTAGGCTTTATCTCTATGAAAAATGTGACTTCACTCTCAACGAAAAGAAATTTAGATTGGTATCAGTGGTGGTTAGTAAATACAAAAAATAAGCAGTATAAGAAGTTTCCGATAAAAGAAGCTCATATCCTTTACATTAATTCTCACTACACCAAGTAAGACTATCCAATATTCTCGCACTTTGAACAACAGCCTTCAAAAAAACATGACAGAGGAAACTGTAATGGCCAACTAAAATTGGAAAGTTCTTAAGGCATTTTTTAATTAATTATACACTTGACGACATAGTGATAACAAAAGCACTAAGCTATTATTATTTCATTACCACGACAAACAACAATCCTGTATAATCCCGCGCATTAAACAACTACCTTAGCGTTTATTCCAAGTAAAGCCTGAGTTTGCACTAAAGGCAGTTAAATCACCAATTATGACGCTGCTCTTCTTTTGATTAGATAGTAGAAAAAGCATCGGTTACACCGTGCCGATTAAAAAAGAGCAGAGTAAGTAGAGAGCATTATGACCGTAGAACAATTCGACCCACAAGCCCCTAAGAAGAGTGCTAACTCAAACGAAAGCCAAACAACCACGTTAGACATTCCTTCTAAAATTATTGAAGAGCAACATAACGAAGTTGTTACTTCACATCCAGAAGCAACTCGCGCTGCAAAGGTAGGTTTCGTCAGTCTCGGCTGTCCAAAAAATTTAGTCGATAGCGAGCGCATACTTACACAGCTTCGCACTGAAGGTTATGATGTGACTAATAGTTATGATGATGCAGAGCTTGTCATTGTAAATACCTGTGGTTTTATTGATAGCGCTGTGCAAGAGTCTTTAGATACTATCGGCGAAGCGTTAGCAGCCAATGGTAAGGTGCTGGTTACTGGCTGTTTAGGTGTTAAGAAAGACGAAATTGTAGAACTTCACCCGAATGTGTTAGGTGTTACTGGCCCACACGCTTACGATGAAGTTTTAAATCAAGTACACGAGCATGTTAGCAAGCCTAAACATAACCCTTTCATTGATTTAGTGCCAGAGCAGGGGGTTAAATTAACGCCTAAACATTACGCCTATTTAAAAATATCAGAAGGCTGTAATCATCGTTGTACCTTCTGTATTATCCCATCAATGCGTGGCGATTTAGACTCACGTCCTGTAGGTGATGTATTAGGTGAAGCGCAGCGTTTAGTGAAAGCGGGCGTGAAAGAGTTATTGGTTATCTCACAAGATACTTCTGCTTATGGTGTTGATGTTAAACATAAAACTGATTTTTGGGATGGCATGCCTGTTAAAACTCATATGCAGCAATTATGTGAAGAGTTAGCAAAGCAGGGCGTATGGATACGTCTTCATTATGTATACCCGTATCCGCACGTGGATAAAATCATCCCGTTAATGGCTGAAGGAAAAATACTACCGTATTTGGATATTCCTTTTCAGCATGCCAATAAGCGCATATTAAAATTAATGAAACGTCCTGGTAGCTCAGATCGTGTATTAGAACGTATTGCTAAGTGGCGCGAAATCTGTCCTGAATTGGTTATTCGTTCAACTTTTATTGTTGGTTTCCCGGGTGAAACAGAAGAAGAGTTTGAAGAATTATTAGACTTCTTAGAAGAAGCACAATTAGACCGTGTCGGCTGTTTTAAATACTCACCAGTTGAAGGTGCTACGGCAAATGACTTACCTGACCATGTGTCAGAAGAAGTAATGGAAGATAGACTACAACGCTTTATGGAAGTACAAGCGAGAATTAGTAGCGAAAAACTACAAGCACGTATTGGCCAAGAATACCTTATTCTTGTTGATGAAGTGAACGATCTTGGTATTGTAGGACGTTCATACATGGATGCGCCAGAAGTTGATGGTAAGGTTTATTTATCAGATGATTATGATGCTAAACCTGGTGATCAACTTTGGGTACAAATTATTCATGCAGACGAACATGATGTTTGGGGCGTTCGCGTAGAAGACTAAGCGGGTTAAGTTAGGCTTAACTTAGATTAAGTCTAACTGTTATACACTTGTACTAAGATACTAAGATACTAAGATGAGAAGCTCTTAAGCCGAGTTGCTCTATACAGAATGGATTCACTTTATTAATATATTGATGTCGTGATGGTATAGTAACGTAAAACACACGCAGACAATAAATTTAGGTATATAAGGAATTAATAAGGCTACTATATGAAAGTTATAGAGTTTATAAGAGAAAAAAGAAGAAATTTACAACATCAGAATGACCAATTTATTGCTAAATTAGAACCTAAGTTTAAAAACTTATCGGACTTATTCAATAATAAAATTACAATGCCTTTTAGAAATACGCTAAATAACCCGTGGTTCTCTCAATTTAGCCCTGTTGATACCGAAGAAAATAAAACCGATGAGGTATTGATACAAGTCCCTGAGGCGGAAAAAACCTATAAGAGCCTGCTTGAAAAAATTGATACTGTGACTTTCTTAGGTGATTGGCACTGTGTAGAACAAGAGTGTATTGATCAATTTGCAGAAGTGACAGGTGACAATCAGTGGATACATACAGACCCCATACGTGCAGCAAAAGAGTCGCCATTCAAAGCGACAATAGCACATGGGTTTTTAACCTTGTCATTAATTCCGAAATTAACCAATTCCGTTGATTTAGAGAATAACCCGTACCCAGAAGCTAAGATGGTTATCAATTTTGGCTTAAATCAAGTTCGCTTCCCGTATCCGGTAAAAGCGGGTACTCGGGTTAGAGCCAGTATTAAGTTAGTCAACTTGGTGCCTATGAAGCGTAGTATTGAAGTGGTGAATGAAGTCAGTATTGAGGTTGAAAACAGTAAACGGCTAGCCTGTGTGGCCGAAACTGTATTACGTTTATATTTTTAGTACTTATTTGCTGGATTAAACAATTAACGTTTTAATCGAGTCCTTTAATATAGAGGACTTCCAAGGAATTATGTTAAGTTATTGTTTAATATACACTCTACTCTTGGCATTAACGTAACAGACATTATTTATAGATAGTGATAGTACTATCTATAAATAATGTCTATTAAATACTATTTGCAAAACTGGCTGAATAGTATTGCTCAACAACGTAGATCCAAGAACATTTCATACCCTGAACATTAAGCAAAGACAAGCACAACTACTCAAACTCTTGCGCTGGGAGCTGCTTTTCTTTTTCTGTCAATTTAAGTTGTTCCTCTCTAAATTAACTTAACCTTTCTCCATCACAAGAATAGAACTCGTTGCTATTATTTTTTAGTTTTATACAAGATCAGAATAGTGAAGTTTTTCGTAACTTTATGCTTACTGCTTATTGTTAAATAACTCATGTCATTGACCTTTCGTTGGTAGAAGCTGAAGTTTGCTTATGACCAATAATGACTATAATTAATGTGTCGTTAAGTAATATAAAATAGCAAAGCGAGAAGCTATATGGGTCGTGATATTTTAGAGAAAGAATACAGTGCAGATGATTATGTTAAATTTAATCACAAAATCCATGATCAACTCGATACCTTAAAACAAGTAATAGACCAACCAAGTTTTGGTCTTGGTGAAACATTTATTGGCGCCGAATTAGAAATTTATTTGATGGACAACCAACATCAAATTAGTCCAATAAACCTTGAACTTTTGGAAAAACTTAATGATGAGCAATTTCAGTCAGAATTAAATAAATATAATATTGAGCTGAACCTGTTACCCGTAAAAGCTGCTGGCAAACCCTTTAGTCAGTTAACCCAGGAAATTTTAACTAAATTTGTTCACCTCAATAAAGTGGCAAAATCGTTCAGTGCTAGACCAGTCGCTATTGGCATATTACCAACACTTAAAGAACAACATTTGTCTAAGCAGTATATGACCGATTTAGGTCGATATAAACTCCTCTCTAGGGAGTTGAGTAAACTACGCGGACAGCCTTTTCATATAAAAATTGATGGTGATGAACCAATAGACTTTTGTAGTTCAGAAGTTTGTGTCGAGGGTGCAAATACTTCTTTTCAAGTACATTTAATGACAAACAAAGATAACTTTTCCGATACCTTTAATGCAGCGCAATTGAGTCTGCCGATGTCATTAGCTATTGCTGCTAATTCGGGGGTGTTTCTAGGAAATTGCGCCTGGGATGAAACCCGTGTGGCTTTATTCAAGCAATCTATTGATAATCGAATTCCTGATGATAATAACTGGCGAGAGCCGGCTAGGGTAACTTTTGGTCATGGCTGGGTAAGGAAAGGTGCTTGGGAGTTATTTTCAGAAACGGTAAATTTATATCAATCCATAATGCCCGAATGCTTCAAAGAAAAAATGGAGTTAAATCCCCCTGAACTGGCTGAGCTAAACTTTCATATGGGTACAACTTGGCCTTGGAATCGGCCGATATATTCAGCATTAGGGAATGGTCACTTGCGAATAGAATTTAGAGCCTTACCAGCAGGTCCTACCGCTTTAGATATGACAGCGAATGCGGCTTTTACTATTGGTATGGCAGCAGGCTTAGCCCCAAAAATAGAACAATACTTATCTCGAATCCCTTTTCAGTTTGCCAAGTATAACTTTTATCGCGCAGCAAAAAATGGCATAGATGCAACTATTTTATGGCCACAAAATTATCAGAATAAACCTGTTGAAGTGCCGATAAAAAAGGTGATTGATGACATGTTATTAGTAGCAAATGATGGCTTAAGTTCATTAGGTGTTGAACGAGAAGAGCGCGATAAATACCTACAAATAATACAGCGACGGTTATCTACTGGCGTTACTGGAGGCAGTTGGGCTAAAAATACGTTAAGACATTTACGCAAATCTTTAAGTAATGATCAGGCATGTGCAGCAATGTTAGAAATTTACTATCAAAACCAGTTAGCGGGTCATCCCATTAGTGAATGGGATAGGTGTTGGTAATGTCTTCTTTCATCAAAGAGGTAACCTATTATCAAGATGCCTTTACCTTAAATGTTGCCCCCAGCCCATTAGACTTTTTACGAACACTTAAGGGGTTAAGTGTTTTTGATGTTCAAGGCAAAGATGCTAGCCGAACCCGAGTCATTACGACACTGATTCATGGTAATGAACCTTCTGGCTTTATAGCCTTACACCACTGGTTATTAGAAAAAGTAATACCTGAGGTTAACATTCGGTTTATTTTATGCAACCCAGAATCGGCCGCCTTACCACCCGAATTTTCTCATCGTTATTTGGTGATAGCACAAGATTTAAATAGGTTTTTTACCCTTGATAACACTCTCACCTCTAAAAAAGATGAGGCGATTAGCCGTAGAGCTGCGCAAATCATAAAGGCGGTGACTGACGTTAATCCTGAGGCAATAGTAGACTTGCATAATACCTCGGGCATCAGCCCTTCATTTGGCGTATCAACTTATGCTAGTGATAAAGTTCTTGATATAATCTCACTCTTTTCCAATAAAGTCATTTTAACCGGATTGCATGTGGGCGCTATAATGGAGCTGAATTTTTCAGCACCTATAGTCACCATTGAGTGTGGTGGATCTAGTCAAATACAGTCGCATCAACTGGCTATTAGAGGGTTAGAAAAATTCACTAATAGGAAGAGTATCTTTGATCATCATGCAGATAGAGTAGATATCCATCGTCATCCCTGTCGTATAGAATTGCAAAAAGACTTTGTTCTTGGTTTTGCAGAAGAGCCATTAATGACAGCAGATATCACCTTACTTAGCGATATAGAGCAATTAAATAATCAAATAACGCCCGCGAATCAACTCATTGGTTGGTATGAAAAAGATAACCAATTGCCTTTAATTGTTAAAGATGAACAAGGTAATAACCAGCTATCAGCCATGTTCTATTTAAAAGGTGGCGGGATATACACCAAACAACGATTACAAATCTTTATGGCAACAAAACAAGTAGATATTGCCACAAATGACTGCTTATTTTATGCCACTTTAGAATAGTAAGCATTGAAGTAACCGAGACACTATTGCCAATACAAAAGATTTCTTCTGTTAAAGCGACAATAGCTCAAGGTTTTTTAGCATTATCATTAATCCCAAAATTTACCACTTCTATTGAAAGGGATAATAACCCTTACCCTGCTAAAGCAAGCATTAAGTTAATCAACTTAGTCCCTATGAAGCGAAGTTTTGAAGTTATTACTTAATCACCTCCCTTATACCAACCAAATCCAGCTGAATTGATTACGAACTCCTAAAAGCTTACTCGCTTATATTGACGATAGCTCGGTTGCCAAAAGTTATGTTCAATTTGAGTAAGTAAAACTGTGTCGCTTACCTCTAAAGCAAATTTTTGTTTAATCGCAACTTTAGCGACAGAGAAAGCTATTTTTTTACTCAATTCTACGATCGACTCCAATGGTGGAAGTAATTTTCCTTCGCCAGTATTTGCTAATGGTGACTCCTGAGCCAATATTTCACTTGCTGCCATCAACATTTCATCACTTATACGACTTATATTGGCAGCAACAACAGCCAAACCAAGTCCGGGAAAAATATAGCTATTGTTACACTGGGCTATTTCATAGCTTTTGCCGTGATATTCAACAGGAGTAAAGGGGCTGCCGGTGGCCACAATAGCTTTTCCTTGGGTCCAAGTTATTATTTGCTCTGGCAATGCTTCGATCTGTTTAATGGGGTTACTCAGTGGCAATATTATTGGTAAGTCACAAGTACTTTTCATTGTTTTAATTACTTGCTCATTGAATAGTCCTGCCTGCCCAGATACACCGATAAGAATTGACGGTTTCAATTGTTGAATGACTTCAAGCAGACTGGGATATTCACCAGTAAAAGACCAAGAAGTTAGCAGACATTCAGGCTGAGCCAATTTTTGTTGAAAATCTCTCAGACTAGGCATGATTTCCATTAGTAGCCCCAGTCTATCAACCATAAAAACTTGACTTCGCGCTTGTTTCTCTGAAATACCCTCGCTTACCATACAGGCAATAATTTGCTCTGCAATTCCACAGCCAGCAGAGCCAGCACCGACAAATACAACCTTCTGTTCAGACAACTTTTCTTTTTTACTTCTGCATGCGGCTAGTAATGTTCCGACAGTTACACAAGCCGTGCCTTGAATGTCATCATTAAAACAGCAAAGTTCATTACGATAGCGAGTTAATAATGGCGTGGCATTATTTTGAGCAAAATCTTCAAATTGTAATAGCGCTTGTGGCCAACGACGCTTAACGGCTTGAACGAAAAGCTCTATAAACTCATCATATTGCTTTTGCTCAATACGCTTATGGCGAGCCCCCATATACATAGGATCATTGAGCAGCTTTTCGTTGTTGGTACCAACATCGAGCATTATAGGAAGAGTATAAGCAGGACTAATACCACCGCACGAAGTATATAATGATAATTTTCCTATGGGGATACCCATGCCACCAATACCTTGATCACCTAACCCTAAAATACGTTCACCATCAGTAACGACAATGACTTTAACTTTATTTTTAGTCGCATTCCTTAATATGTCATCGATATTATTTCGTTGCTCATAACAAATAAACAGGCCTCTAGAACTACGGTAGATGTCAGAGAATTTCTCACAGGCATCGCCAACTGTTGGCGTGTAAATAATGGGCATCATTTCAGTTAAGTAACTTTGCACAAGTTTAAAGAACAAAGTTTCATTATTGTCATGAATGGCGCGTAGATAAATGTGCTTATTTAGGTCACCGTTAAAGCTTGAGTATTGTTGATAGGCCCGAGCGACTTGTTCATCAATTGATTCATATCTAGGTGGTACTAACCCTGTTAAATTAAATTGCTCTCGCTCAGATAAACTAAAAGCACTGCCTTTATTTAATAACGGTGTTTCTAGCAAACTTGGACCTGAATAAGGAATATAAAGGGGGGAGGTATTATTGTGCTTAGATATGTTGCTCATGATTTACTCTGCCATATGTTTTTATTATCGTTTTAGTTGATATATGAAAAGCAAGGTTTAGACCATTAATTAATCATTTTATTTTATATTTAAATTACAACAGTTTAGCTTTGGTTGTCGTAACGGAACTCGTTCAATATGAGTGGAATGCTACCCATTTTTTACTCTGGAAATGCAAAATGTCACCCTTTATTTGGGAAGATAATTGTTCAGTTTCATTACGCGGTAGATCATATATCTTACTTTTGATGACGCATTATTCGAAGAAAAGATGATTATGAAAATACCTTTTAATAAGGCTGCAGATTGTGGCAATAAAGGAGTTGAATGACTTGGAAGTTGCTGAGAAGTGTTTTTAAAAATCAATTCTAACTGTCATGAATGCGACAAATAAAGCAGACAATATCATTAATGTATTAACCCTTTTCAATATGAGGCACTATGATAATAACCCTTACCTTATTATAAATTAGAGGCTTAATTTATAAGCCTCTAATTTAGTTCTGCTTAACTAGTAGCCATTGAGCTTGTCAATATACTCTGGGAATGCCAAAGATATTTGCGGTACATAAGTGATTAACATTAAGAATAATAATAATAAACTTAACCATGGTAAGCAGGCTTTAATTACCCAACCCATGCTTCTACCCGTTATGCCGGCGGTAACAAATAAGTTAAGACCTACGGGGGGCGTTAACATACCTATTTCCATATTTACCACCATGATGATACCCA
>MAAC01017640.1_pt1 | contig 15225 bp, 8 predicted proteins | sample 1115981 | NCBI WGS metagenome assembly MAAC01 (sample SAMN04961126, study PRJNA320927) | seawater metagenome | isolation source: sample BD02T64 sea water enriched with oil for 64 days | place: USA:Gulf of Mexico | collected 2013-07-27 | reverse complement strand
TAACTCCCATTTCCAACAGGTATAATTTGTGAGATGGTTTCTGATGAGTAACTAATTAAAATTAGACTAATAAATAATTTAAGTATGAAACTTGTGCGATTTTTCATTATTGTTGAGCATTTTACTTGGAAATATTGTTTAAAATTTTAATTTTTCGTTCTTGTCCCATAAACCCCAATAAGCTCCAACATCTCCTTCTGCACCTACTTTCCAAGACTCATCAAAAGATGAAAAATAGAAAATATCTATATCTTCTTCCTTTGACCATTTCTGAGTATTTATAAAATACTTTATTGCATTTTCTTCTGAAGGATATGCCCCTTCTAAATTTGTTCCTTTACTTGGCCAACCAGTTTCTGTTATAATTACTTTTTTTCCATTACCTGCTTTTAAAGCCCTGTTGTACATATCTTTCATATACAACAATGAATAATCTTGATCGCAACCTTCCCAAAATGGATAACAGTTTGCTAGTATAATATCACAAGCTTCAGTTATTGCTGGTCTTTCAGTAAATTCATAATATGCGTCTACATATCCAACAGGAACATCAACCGTAATTTTCTTTTTTACTTCATAAATAAATGTTAGCAATTCTTCTTCTGTTAAATCCCCTCTATACATTACTTCATTTCCCACAGCAGCAACATCAACAAATCCTTGATTTGTAAGTTTTATCAACCCATTTATCTCTTTTTCATTCATTTCTGAATCATCACCTAACCAAGATCCTACAAGAGTTTTCATCCCAAGTTCTTTCGCTATTTTGGGTATTAATTCATTTCCCTCTGTACACGAGAAAGATCGTACCCATTTCGTATATGGTTTAATTATCTCTAATCTTCTTCGTATTTGTTCTTCGGTGAGTATGTCACCCGGTTTTTGACATTCTTGATAAGGACTTGAACACAAACCATGCACTGTGGACTGTAAGACTTCTTTAAACAGTTCTTTTAATTCATCAATGGATTTTCCATTAAAATCAATATTCGCTAATGCTAAAAATTTTTCTCCTCTTACTGACATAATTCTAGGTTTATAATTGCTATTACAATTCTCCTCTTCTTTTTACAAGTACTTCTTTAATTTCTCTTGCTCTTTTTTCATCTAAGCTATATTTCCACATAATCCAAATAGCAATACCTGCTGTAGCAGCTGGAATAACAATATCTGCAATTCGTAATTTGTTCATTGTTTCTATTGTTTGGGTAGTCGCACCTTCGTCAAATCCAACAATTTTTAAAATTAGACCTCCTAAAACCAATGCTATTGCTTGACCTAGTTTCACCATCCACCAGTAGATAGCACCAAAAGTTCCTTCTTTTCTAGGCATTCCGTTCTCTAGTTCATCTAAATCACACACATCAGCAGTCATACTCATCATCAGCGTAAAAAGACCTCCAAGACCAAAAGCCATTAATGGAATAGGTAAGAACATTAGCCAAGGCCCACCTTGACTTGTATCTATACTAAACCAAGACATTCCTGAGCTTTCTAAAAATGGATTGATCGTGTTAAACAGAGAAGTAACCCCTTTATTTAATGATTGTCCAAACCCTGTTTCATTAAAACTTTTATTTAATTCATTATCAAACCCCCACCATTTTAGGATATAACCTACCATAGAAATAGCTGTAGAAATTATAAAGGCTTTTCTTTTACCCCATTTATTCGCTATTCTAGTAACTATTGGAATTACCACAAATGCAGTGATAATTGCTGTTAAAGATGCAAACCATGCAGGCCATGTACCAGCACCTCCGTAATCACCATTGTAGATATAAAAGACAATAATAAAAAAGCTAAACGATGCTACCATTTGGAATCCATTGAATACCAAAAATGTTGCTCCACATAATTTCATAAATGGTTTACTCCTTGAAACTTCTTTAATACCTTGAAAAAGCCCAGTAAAATTAGAACCTAAACTATTTAGGCTGATTTTTTTTCTGTTTTCCATTTTACCTGGATCAATTCCTTTACAGAACAATGCGGGTAAAACACCTAGAACAGCACAACCTACACCAACGTACAATGATAATTTTCGTACACCAGTAGCTTGTAATTTTTCGTTAGTTATTTTCATTAGTTCTTCTCCAGAAAGCCCCATTTCTCCAATTGAGCGTAATGTTTCCTCACTAATTGGAAAAACTGTAGGATCTGCAATAACAACCCAAAACCAAGGCACCAACATCCATGCAATTTGACCTACAGTATTTGCAAAAGCCATTAATCGTGTTCGTTCATTGTAATCAGAAGTCATTTCATACCCTAACCCAACTAAAGGAGTAGCAAACATGGTATTACCTACTAAAAAAGCAAGAGACATAACTAAGAAGTACCAAAAATTTAAGGCGGTAGAATTGTCCTCATTCATTTGCCATAGTAATGCAAATAAAATTCCACTTAAAATAGCTCCTACTAAAATATAAGGCCTTCTTCTTCCCCATCTTGACTTTGTATTATCAGAGATAAATCCCATAATAGGGTCAGTCAGAGCATCAAATATTCTAGGAAGCCCACCAAGCAAACCTGCTAAAAAAGGATCCATACCATACGCCGTTACTAAGAAAAACATAAATACGGCTAGAGCACCTGGAAGTAAATTTAACACAAGATGCCCTGAACCAAAAGCTGCTTTTTGCCCAAAAGGGACTCTATCTTTTACAACTGTTATAATTTTTGACATACTCTTTATTTTGTTGATATTATTATTGTCTGTATTGCTTGCTGACTAATATGTAAGTCTACTTTACGATTATTTAGGTTTAAAGTGTAGTTCATCTCTTCATTACCCTCATTAAAAACAACAACAGCAATAGTTCCATCTGGATTTTTAGCTGAAGTAACCATCAAATTATCATTTGTATTAGTGAATCCAATACGTTTTGCATTAGGTCTTATATATTTACTAAAATGTGCTAGTGTATAATAAATCGGGGTAAAATACACCTCGTCTGTTTCTGGTTTCACAATTATTGGGGCCACACACCAATTCTTAAACCAGTTTGGACCTCCTTGTGTATCTAATACCATATTCCAATCTACCCAACCATCTACCCAGTTATTTAAACAGCCAATAATATCTCTAGCATATCTATTAACTGGAGCATATTTTGGGTGCCAACTTTTTTGGTCTTCTTGCGCCCAATCCCAACCCCAGTCTGTAGCTTCTTTTTTCCAATACCATGCATCATCTTTCCATTTTGGAATTTCAGAATCGACACAAGCTTCGGTCTGAATTAAATATTTGTTGGGTGCTTTATTATGGGCATATTGTAAAGATTTTGGAAAATACTTAAATGTACTTTCGTACCAGTGAATTGCTGTTCCTGCAAAATATTCAGATGTAGTTTCGTCTTTAAACATTACATCTACCCATTCTTTTAACCCTTCTCTATTTTGATCATAACCTAAAATTTTAATATCTGATTTCCCATCAGCTTCTAATTTTGGCCCTAAATGGTTTTGTACAAAACCTGTCATTTCTAGTGGAGAAAAGTGCATACTTTCCCAATTATTACCATTTCCATGTGGTTCGTTTACAACAGTAATTCCCCAAATATCGATTCCTTCTGCTTTATAAGCGTCTAAGTATTTTGAGAAAAACAATGCATAGCTATCATTAAATTTTGGTAATAGTTTTCCACCTACATATTTATTATTGTCTTTCATCCATGGTGGTGCTGTCCATGGAGAAGCTATTATCTTAAATCCCTCTTTTGAAATTTTCATTGCATCTTTTATCATCGGAATTAAATCATCTTTATCTTCCTTGATAGTGAAATATTTTAACTCTACATCATCTGCAACTGGAGCGTAGGTGTAATTATTTAAAGAAAAATCACAAGAGCTTATATGGGTTCTTGTCAAAGAATAATTAGCCCCTTCTTCCCCAAAATATGCTTGTAAAACTTTGGTTCTATTTTTTACACTTAACTTATTTAATAAATATGCTGATGACTCAGTAAAAGAACCTCCAAAACCTGTAATTGTTTGAAATTCTTCTTCGGGTAAAATAGTAATTACAGTTTCTGAATGGTTTAATTTAAAATCAGTCACTTTTGTTAATTTATTACCCCCTGCTGAAGTTTCGTAAACATCTACCTTTAAACTCTTATTAGTATTACAAGCGCTGAACATCATTAATATTGTTAGTATGAAACTGCATTTTTTAATCATTTTTTTTTATATTTTCATAAGCCTTCTGAACGACATTAAACGTTTGTTTTTTGTTTCTATCTATATCAACAATCCCCCAATATTCTTCGTTTGGAGTACCATCATAAGGGACTCCGCTACTATTTGGAGCCCATCCCCCAGGGTCTTGTTTGTCATAATCCCCAGCTTTCCACCATCCATCTGTAAAGGAAAATAATGTTACTCCTGAACCAATTTTATTATTTTCAAAAACTTCTTTTAAAATAGTTGCATTTGCATCTGCTTGCGCCTTTTGATTTTCACCTTTTTCATAACCAGCTTTAGAAATTGTCATATAACTATCTCCTCCGGCCTCAGATAAATACATTGGTTTATCACTTATTGCTTCCCATTCTTTATAAATACTTCCAGGCTTATCCCATCGGTACACATTCATCCCCCAAACATCTATGTTCGGTGTATACTTAAGTGCTAATGCGTCAGGTAAATCTCCGTGTGCTGTTGTAACCAGGTGATTAGAGTCATTTTTTTTAATAAGTAATGCGGCATTATTTAAGGCTTTATACCAATTTTTTAGATCTCCGCTAAACCATTCTGGGTGGTAGTTATATTCGTTCCCAAGTTCCCACATTAAAATGGCATTATGATTTTTATACTTATTCACATAATTAATAAATGTTCCCGAAACCATATCGTAATTTCCATTCTGGTTATAACCAAACCCAATGATTACTTTTATTTTAGCCTTTGCCAAAGCATCTAATACTTTTTCATCATCTATTGGAGCGTAAACTCTAACGGTATTAATTCCTGCTTCTTTCATCAAAAGAATGTCCTCTTTTAAATTACTGAAGTCTCTTTTATTTGAACTTCCTTTTGGAACCGGGTGATAGCAAATACCTTTAATAACATAAGGAGTATCATTCACTAAGATTTGTCTTTTAGAAACCTTAACTGTATCATTCTTTTGATTAGTACAACTAAAAATTACTAGTAGTAAAAAAACAAACCTTATGTTGTATTTAATTTTCATTTTAAAAAAAATTAATGTTCTTGTAATTGTTTAATAAATGGCACATGAACTTCATTCATTAATAAAGTTTTATCGCCGTTAAATGTTTTTATTATTGAATTTCCATTTCTAGATAAACCATTAAAAGCTCCTTGGTCAACAAAATTCCATAATGCGTATTTTGCCTTGCCATCTATTGTAAATAACCCAAAATGATTTTCAGACCCTTCTGAGTTCTGAGTGTCTTTCCAGTTTTCATCTAAAGCTTCAAAATAGAAGCAAGACATTCCCTTTTCTTCAGTCCAATCTCTCATTGCATTATAGAATAAAGCTTCTTTATATTCGTCTGTTGCGTTTGCCCTATTCACTCCATAATGCCCATTAGAAATACTTGACCAACCGGTTTCTCCAATATGAATTGGCTTATTTACCCCAATACTCTTCATGTATTTTTTAACACTATCATATTGAGAAATTGCATATTCTTTTGCTCTCAACATCGAAGCATAAATTTTTGCTGCTTTTGAGAATCCCTCTTCTTCTGGTAAAACTCCCCAAAAAACGGGATTGTAATGTGTATCATGCATTGGATAGGTATGCATAGATACATAATCAACAGATTTATAAATATTTTCTAAATCTTGATTATGATATCCAGCATCTCCACCTCCCCAAGAAGCAAAATTATCTGAAGTAGTAATCCAAACATCTTTAGATAACTTCTCTTCTTTTTTTAATTTTTGTAAATGGTTTACCCATTTTAAAATAACCGAAGGCTGAACAAAATAGCTCCCCGCCCACTTAACCATAGCTTCATTACCAACAGCAATTATTTTAACAATTTCTGGGTATTGATTTGCTAGTTTTACTGCTTTATCTATTTCTGAAGCATTATTAACCTCATCTTCTAAATTGTGATTAGGATTCTCTGTCCAAGCATCTTTACAATCTATCCACGCGCCTAACATGACGTACATTTCAAAGCTTGGTTTTTCTTTTTTTAATTCTCTAATAGCTTTAAGAGTGTTTGAAGCTTGTGCCAGTTGAAGATTATAAGTCCTTAAAACTTTTACTCCAATAGCTTCTAACAGTTTCATATCTTCTTTAATCTCTTCTATAGTAGGTTGAACATCTCTAGTGTTTGTTCTATAACCACCATAAGAGATCGCTAAATATTTTGGGTTCCCTAATATTTGTGATGCAATCATAGGTTTTATTTTCTTTGGGTTTTTTACAGTCGTATTACAAGATGATAAAAGTGTTATCATAATTAAGCTAACTATTTTAATAGGTAATTTTAACATCTTATTTCTATCTTTTTATTTTACTATAGACACAATAATACTTGCAACTTTATGTGATCTTTCAAAAATATTTTTACTTATTTCTTTCGTTAATTTTAATGAGTCTAGCTCTTTACTAGAACCATCTTTAAATTTAACTTCTATTTCTGCTTTATTTGATTGTTGATATACAATTGGGGTTTGACAATATGTAAAACAAAGTGATTTTTCCTTTAGTTGTAAAGTTTTAAATTCTCCAAGTACATTTACATATGTAAATGTTGCTGGCTTAGGTAAAAATTCTTCTTTTCTTAAAATACTGGGATTAAATTGTAGTAGTCCATTTTTTACTTCTACTCCTAATTCACCAAATCGACTTAAAATGTCTTCTTTTACCTGACCAGTCATCCCTGGCTGTTGAACTCCTTTTGTAAAAGGTGTATGAGAATATGGGTCGGTGGGAAAACCGCCATATAATTTTGGAGATTTATTTACTCCAATTCCTTCGTTTATTTCAAAATAATGATCAAATAATTCACCTATTAACTCTGGATTCTCCTTACTTGATATTGCTTTTAAAGTAACTTCTTGCACAGCCAATTGTAGCTTAGAAACCATGTGCCAATAAATAGAACCTAATCCTTCATAGCCATAAAAAGTACCTGACCTTCCTGTAAATGCTTTATGATTAAATATGTTTTCGAAAATTTGAAATAACATCTCTGACTCCTGCTTAATAAGCATCTCATACTTAGACCCTAACAAATCATTTAAAACCGATTTTAAACTATTTACATTATTAAAATCTCCATTAAAATGGAAATTTCCTAAACAGTCTTTTTCAATTATTTGTGTATTGCCTTCTTGAACTAATTGTTGTAATAATTTAGACTTCTCTATTTCTTGTTTCGGAATATTATTTCTATCTAAAAACCCAGGTAATTCTTTATTAGGATATAATATATAACTGTATTGTTTTGGTCTAAAAAGTTTACTCAACTTTAGCGTATTTAATAAATTTACACTTTCTTTTGCTGACAAATAACCTGAACTTAATACGGCTACTTGCCCCTCTAACATTTCTGATAAATACGAAATAGAAACTTCGTTTTTGTTTGTTACAGTCATTAAGTTATAGGCATGATACAAGTTATCAGCTCTCTTATTCGCTTTTATAGAGTGATCTATAAACTGTAAAGAAGTGTTTATAAAAGAAAGTAAGTTTTCTTTTGATATATTTTTTTGATTGCTAGAAAACCCTTGGCTATAAATTTTATTTCTAAAATCACTTGCAGCCATTCCTAAACCATCTAAAATAGTTTTACGATCTATATCAGAAATTTTGTTTGACAATAGATTTGTATGATCTTCTAAGGTGCTTTTTACGTTATTAAAAAACACAACTAATTCTTCTGAAACTTTTGTTTCTTCTATGCTTGATTCTTGTATCAATCCTTTAAAAAAGTTAAAAAACCTTCTTAAATAATACAACGTAACCATAGATACACCGTTACCAACTAATGCATTATTTGCATCATTCCATTCTGGCCTTTGTGTATTCATCCAAATTCCTCCTTCAGGAATAAAATTGGACATTTTTGCCAAAACAGTTGCTAGTATTTTTTCAATAAAATTAACTTTATATATAAAGTAGTTTTCATCTCTTAATAAAGCACCGTCTACTCCTAATTCATTTCTTTTTTGCTGAATTTTCTCTTCATTTTCAGAATCAAATGATATGGTGTCTTTTGGGTTTTTTAAAATATCTTGATAACTCTTAATTTTATAAGGAACATTGGCATACACAAATAAATCTTGATTAAAATATTCATTCAATTTATTTGGATAATGCTTTTCTATAAACTCTAAGAACTTTAGTAAATAAATAATTTGATGGTCTCCCCAATATCCTATATAAGACCAAGGGTTATCTGGTTCTATAGTTTCCCAATCAAATCCACCTTTGGTAACTCTGTAGGGGTTATAGCCATCAAAAGTTGTTGCGTTTAAGAATTTATGAATCATTCCTTCAATAAACTCTGGGTACGAATATGCTAATGCTTCCCAATTCTGAAAAATATCACGCCAGTTCCCTTCATAATCTAGAATTTTAGATCCGTCAACTTCACTTCTAGTATTGATAGAGAACTTATTCCATGGTCTACTTGGGTCACCATGCCTTCTACTAAATTTTAATGGTAAGTATTCAAAACATAATCTTTTAAAATTTTTATCATCATTTTTAGATGCAATTGTTTTAATCTGATTTACTGAAAACGTACTTGGTAAGCTTTCTAGTTCTATAGTATTCTTTTTAAATACTTTTTTATTTGCATTTGCAATATACTTTACAAAATCTATCTTTTCAATAGTATAATTATCATCAAAGATTCCACCACGCATTATATTAAACATTGTGTTAGAAAAGTGTCTAGAATTTCTAAGTCTGTCTGCACTTAACTGAATTCCGTCTGCAGCACCTACTAATTGAATTAGATGATTTGTACCTTTATCAATATCCTCTTGAACAATTTCTGAAAAGTTATCCTCTTTTTTTATCTTTTCATTTAATTCAATAATGTTTGTAACTGATTGATTTACATTTGCAATTAAACTCCATTCTTTTTTCTCTTGTGGATTAAGCTCTTCTTTGAAGCTAATAAAATAGGCTCCTTTTTCTGCTTTAACATCGGTTTCTTGTGTTAAATCGAATCCTTTTCTGAAATTACTAACCTGAAGTGATGATAATAAATATGTTGGTTTTTTTATTCCATGTGACCAAACAATATTCGATTTTAATGCTTCGCTTGGTTCGGCTTTATCCACAATAATTGCACTTAAAGCAAAAACACCTACCCCTGTCTCTTTAATTAATTCACTTCTTTTATAAGCATCAACTAAGTTACTACTTGTCTTTTGGACGTCGTCACCAACTCCATAAGGTAAAATGTTTTGTAATCCATCTAAAACAGTAACAGTAGTTTTTAAATTCGCATTATTTATTAAAGATGTTTTTTTTACAAAACCATAAATATTACTTGAATTCCATTCAAACACAAAAGTTAAATCTAAATCATGGTTGATTTCTTCGAAAATGACTTTGTTTCCATAACTATTCTTGTAAAGGTTCCTAGAAGTATTATATACACCTTTATACATTGTCGAAAAAGGTTCCCATAAATATTCTTTCCCTTCTTTTTGTACCCTCAGTAATGTTTTAGTACCAGTTACATCTTCAGATTCGGTAACTTTATCATCTGTATAATAAGGAAACAAAGCTGTATTGCTATCTTTTCTTCCTGCAGTTAATCCTCCATTACTAGAAATAAACATCCAGTGATTAGAATTACTAACAATGCTCATAAAAAACGGGCGCATTGTTTCTACATTAGAAATTTTATTATATGTTTCATTTCCAATTAAAACTTGTTCTCCAATTACTTCTTTCTCTTTGATAAAAGACTTAGAGTTTCCTATATAAATCTGAGGTGCTTTATTCATTTGTCTTTAAGTTCAGAACTCAACTTTATTAAAGAATTAATAGTTAAGTTTTATTTCTATAAAAAGAAATTTATAGATAAGGTTAAGTTATTATTTAAATAAACAAAGAGGCAAAATTCAATGAATCAACAATGAATCACCTCTTTGTCATTACACAATTTTTATTGGTAAACTTTTACGTAGTCTATTTCCATTAAATCTTCGGTAAAAGCAGGATCTACTGTTCCTCCTAATGTACCACCCATAGCAACATTTAATATTAAAAAGAAATCTGCATTAAAGGGTGTAGTTGAGTCATTATTAAACACATGATACGAAACTCCATCTAAAAAAAATTCAATTTTAGAGTCAGTCCATTCAACAGTATAATTATGAAAATCTGTTGAAGCATTTGCTATAGAAGTGGACTCTGTTGGCCCATTACCTCCAGAGTTACCTGAATAATGAACAGTACCATGAATTGCGTTTTTATCCGCTCCTGTTTGCTCCATAATATCAATCTCACCAGAATCTGGCCATCCAACAGTAGAAAAATTAGCTCCTAACATCCATATTGCTGGCCAAGTACCTTGAGCTCCAGGTAGCTTTGCTCTTATCTCAACTCTACCATAAGTGAAGTCATATAAACCTTGAGATTTCAATCTGGCTGAAGTATACCCAGCTCCATTAGCTTTAGCCTTGATTTTTAATGATCCTCCTTCTACAATAACATTTTCTGCATCATTAGTATAAGTTTGAAGCTCTCCATTTCCCCAACCTCCTGCGCCAAGGTCATAATTCCATTTTGTTGGATCTGGAGCACCCGCGGTATCAAAACCATCTTCCCAAACTAAATTATTATAAGTGTAACTTGTACTTTTACTAGGTTTTGTTGAAGTAAATTTATGATACCATGCAAATCCATTCCCTGCTTGAATAACTCTTACAATAAGTTCTTCATCTGTTACAGAAATAATATCGTATGTACCAGAACCTACAAGCCACCCCATAAATCCGCCATCAGAAATTTCAAACGTAGTACCTCTATATGGCTTTTCATTATAAGATCCTTCTATCGCAGCTTTAGAAGTAGATGGGCCGAACGAAACATTTTTCATACCAAACATTGATATTGCTACAGTATCATCATGACATTGATCTCCTGCAACCCCTATATCTCCTGCATAAGTTCCAGGTACAAAAGCTGGCCCCATTGTTTGTTCAAAAGTAATTCCGTTTGCTGTTCTTGTAAATACAAACTCGTTATCATACATACAAGATTTTTCAGAATCCCATGCTTTAATACCATTCCACCATCCTTCATATGCAAATTCTCCATTTCCATAATCATCTGTTACAGGACCTAATCCAACATGCAAATCTTTGTCTGCTTGCCAATACCATTTTTTACTATCTCCAATATTAGCTCCACTTAAAAAATTCTCTGCATCAACATCCGAAAACGAACTATACACCTCAACTTCAATTGATTTTGTTGATGAATTACCTCCTCTACTGTTGGCTTTAACAACAACAGTATACGTGTTAACACCAACTTTTGAGAATCTCTTTGAAAGTATACCTGAAGGTGATTTTTCAGCAACTCCATCAAAATAATACACATAAGAAAAAGCATTTTCTGCTGCTACTGTAAAATTTACAGTTCCAGTACCATCCCCAAATGGATTGCTTGTATCTTGACCAACTAGCTCTGCTGTAATGGTAATATTTGTTGGAGAAGTTATATTTCCGAATTCGTAATCTTCTTTTTGACAACTACTAAACAATAGTCCAATGAATAGTGTGAATATTATATATAAATATTTATTTTTTCTCATAATATAAATTATTAATTAGTTAATGCTAATTCATCATAATAATAAATTGAATCATCTCCTGCATTTCCAAAATCGAAGAATATTACAACTTTTACATAATCAGCAGTTGCTGCACCACTAAAATCGTACACTAAATCTTCCCATGCATTAGCAACTGTAGAATTTAAATCTACTTCATGTACTATACTTGCATCAGCATTTTCTAGTTTTAATTTTATTACGGCACCATTTTTAGGAGACCATGTTTTTACTCTAATCTTACTGTAATTGTTCAAGTCTAAAGCAGAAATCTCAAAGAAGGCTCCAGCCCACCCTTCTGAACCAGCAGATTTAATTAGTCTTGCAACATTTCCTGTAGTATTAGCTCCTGTTGCATCAGGATTTGCTATCACTTCTATTGGAGCAATATTTCCAAAATCTGTAAATGTTGGTGCTGAACCTTCAAAATCTTGAAAGATTACTGGTTGTGTTCCTCCTGATTCTTTTACTAGGTTAATCTCATCATAGTGATAAACAGAATCATCTCCTGAATTTCCAAAATCAAAGAATATGACAACTTTTACATAATCAGCAGTTGCTGCAGCACTGAAATCATACACTAATTCTTCCCATGCATTTGCTACTGTTGTATTTAAATCTACTTCGTGAACAATGCTTGCATCAGCATTTTCTAGTTTTAGTTTTACTTGCGCACCCACTTTTGGTGACCAAGTTTTAACACTAATTTTGTTGTAATTAACTAAATCCAAAGGAGAAGTCTCAAAGAATGCTCCTGCCCAAACTTCTGAACCTGCAGTTTTAACTAATTTAGCTACATTATTTGTCGTATTCATTCCTGTAGCATCTGGATTTGCAACTACTTCAATAGGTACAATATTTCCAAAATTTGTAAACACTGGTGCTGTACCCTCAAAATCTTGAATGCTTAATTTAGTAACTCCACTAGATGGTGCTTTGTAGAAGTAAATATTATCTATAAATACAGAACCTGCTCCAACAAATTTGAATTGATGAATATCATCAACTGATAAACCTTGGGCTGTGAATTCTGACATTGGTATGTCGATACTTGTCCAAGCATCTTTTATTAAAGAAGTTTTTATTAATTTTTCCCCACTTGCAACACTAATTAAATACGTCTCAATTTCTGCTGCATCAGCAGTCCATACATCTAAATGAAGAAACTCCATTGTAGAAACATCTTGAGTTGAACCAATTTGAATTCCTTGATAATTTAAATTGCTATATTGAATCATAGCATCTCCATTTAGATCAAATGCAGTGTATATTGTTTGCTGTCCCCAATTTGGATTAAAATCAGTACTTACTACATTTGTATATGCATTACTAAAAATAGAAACTACATCTACGTCATTTCTTACAGGCGCAATTGTTGCTGATGCTATCGGTTGTAATATTTCTGTAACAGTAAACGTTTCTGTATGTTCAATAGTAGCAATTGCAGCTCCTTTTACGACAACTTTAACGTCATAGCTTCCTGCAGTTGTATATTGATAATTAATTGTTTCTCCAATATTAGCTGTAGCTACTGGCTGATTAACGCCTGTCTCTCCAGAATAAAATTCAAACATAGTTGCAAAATCAGCAGTAGCTGTAATATTAACTTGCTTAGAAATTGCAATATCGTTTTCTATAGTAGTAACTAAATTTTCTGGTGCTTTAAACGAAACTACTAATTCTTGAGTAGCTTCAGTTTTATCTCCATTTAGATTAAAGGCTTCTATTTTCACATTATAAGTACCTTCTACATATACATGCTGAACACTCCCTCCAACTTCTATTTCAGCAGATCCTTCTTTAGTATCTCCAAAATAAACATTAAAGCTATTTGCACTGTCTGCAGTTGGAGTTATGGTAACCAGCCCTGTGTTATCTTGAGTAATATTATAAGAAGCAACTACATTTGACGGAACAGGAAAAGAAGCTACGAAATCTACATCATTTAAATCTGTACAAGCATTAAAAATTAGTAGTATTAAAAGCGTTTTATATATTGTGTTTATTTTTTTCATCTTGTTTCGTTTTAATATCCTGTGTTTTGACTCCAATTTCCTTGTGAAAATTGTATCTCCTCTAAAGGAATTGGAAATATTTCATTTTTACCTGAAGTAAATCCGGAAATATTAGTTCCTCTTCCGGTTCTAACCAAATCAAAAAAGTGATGTCCTTCTCCAACCAATTCTACTCTTCTTTCATGATATATCGCATTTGTTAATGCTTGACCACCTGAAGTTATGTCATTGCTAGAGTTTCCAAAAGCTCTAGCTCTCACCATATTTAAATATGTTTTTGCTTTTCCATCATTTGGAGTTGATTTTCTATTAAAAGCTTCTGCAGCCATTAGTAAAACATCTGCAAAACGAACTGCTCTGTAATTATTTGGATTTGTTAGGTTTTGATCTCCTGCAGCATTTGTACTTCTTTTTCTAGGTATATATTTTCTATTAAAAAAGCCTGTATGCTCATATCCTGTAGTAAAAGAAGCACCTGTAGCAGTTGACCAAGCATCAATATCTAAAATAGCAACCTCTTTTCTATTGTCTCCTGTTTCAAATTGGTTTACCATTTCAGGTGTTGGTACATTAAAGCTAAATCCAGAGGTGAATAAATCTCCTTGATAACCTCTTACTCCTTGAAATCCTACAGCAACATTTCCTTCACTACATTGTAAACATCCAAAACCAGCTCCTTCTACATCTGTATATTGAACTTCAAATACTGATCCTGTGCCATTTTCTCCAGCAAATTCAAATATTTTATTATAATCCGTTTCTAAAACATAGGGGCCATTTTGAATTACATTTTCTAAGACAACTGATGCTTCATTAAATTTATCTTGAAATAAATAAACTTTTCCTAATAAAGCTTGTGCTGCTCCTTTTGTAGCCCTACCTATTTGTGGGGCTGTATAAGATAAGTTAGCTACTGCATATTTTAAATCTTCTTCTATTAATTGATACACTTCTGCCTTTGGTGATCTTGGTAGTGTTTTTTCATCTCCTAATGTGAATCGTCCTTCTGGTTTAATTGGAATGTCACCAAACCATTTTACCAATTCGAAATTATAATAGGCTCTTAAAAAACGTGCTTCTCCTATATAAACTTCTTTTCCAATAAAATCTGTTTTATCTTTAAATTCTATAATGTAAGCTGCTCTATTAACACCTCCATACATCCAACTCCAAAGGTTTTGCAATTGAGCATTTACAGGTGTATGGGTCATATCATCTACTTGTTGGTATCCAGGTACATCAGTTGCGCTTTCTCCTCCACATAAAGTATTATTAGACGCAATTTCCCCCATTAACACGTTAATAAAAGTTGATTGCAACGGGTCATAAGCTCCTACTAAAGCATTGTAATAATCTGCTTCAGAATTGAAATATGACTCTGAATCTTCTGCATAAATTTTAGATTCGTCTAAATAATC
>MAAC01013225.1_pt1 | contig 15231 bp, 15 predicted proteins | sample 1115981 | NCBI WGS metagenome assembly MAAC01 (sample SAMN04961126, study PRJNA320927) | seawater metagenome | isolation source: sample BD02T64 sea water enriched with oil for 64 days | place: USA:Gulf of Mexico | collected 2013-07-27 | reverse complement strand
ATCACCGTGCCGCAGATGTGGGTCTATGCGCTGCCGGGCCTCTCAAACCTGTGGATGGGGCTGATCAAATCCACCCCCCTGTTGTTCCTGCTCGGGGTCGAGGACATCGTTTACTGGGCGCGCGAACTGGGTGGTTTCAAGACCGCACGGTTTACCGCCTATCCGCACCCTGACTGGCGCATGTGGTATTTCCTGGCGCTGCTGGTGTTCTATCTCGGCTTCACCCGGGTGTCCGAAATCGTGCTGACCCGGCTCACCAAAAAACTGTCTCACGGCCAGGCCACCACCGGCGGCGAAGCGCAACGGAGGGCCGAAGCATGAACTGCTGGCAGACGATACAAGATTACGGGCTGCGTTCGCTTGGCTATGGCGAACGGCTGCTGCCGCGCAGTGACTTCACCCTGTGCGATCAGTTCACCCTGATCGGCTCCGGCATGATCTGGAACGTATATTTTGGCGTCATAGCGCTGGTGACCGGATTTTTCTTTGCCACGCTGCTGGCGGTGGGCAAAGCTTCGCATAACCGGCTGGCGCGCAAATCCTCTGAATGGTTCATCTTCCTGTTCCGTGGCTCACCGCTGTTCATTCAGTTCTTCTTTGCCTATTTCCTGTTTCTCAGCCTCAAAAGCGTCAGCCCGTTTTTCAACCCGCTGAGCTCGGCCGGTATGGGAGCGCTGGTGGTGCTGTTTCTCAACACCTCCGCCTATTCCGCCGAGATCTTCTATGGCGCGCTGCAGTCGATCCCCAAGGGTGATGTCGAAGCGGCAGACGCCTATGGCATCACCGGCGTGCCGCGGTTCCGCCGTATCCTCTGGCCTACGATGTTACGGCTGGCCTGGCCGGCCTATACCAACGAGGCGATCTTCCTGTTCCACGCCACCACACTGGTGTTTTTCTCCGGTTTTCCAGCCTGGAGACAAAAGGGGGACGCGCTGTATTACGCCAATTATTTCGCCGACAAGACTTTCAACCCGTTCATCCCCTACCCGATCCTGGCCGGCTATTTCATCCTGCTGACGCTGATCGTGATTGGTCTGTTTGGGGTGGTGAACAAACGCCTGAACCGGCACCTGCCGAAAGAGCAGCGCCGTAAGATCCGTTACCGGCCCCAGTTGATGAGATAATGAAAAGATGAAGATCGGAGTATTGCACTGCGGCCACGTGCCGGAAGTTATAGCAGACACACACGGTGATTTTCGCGCTATGTTTGCGCGGCTGCTGGACGGGCACGGGTTTTCACTTGAGAGCTATGACGTCTGCGATATGGAGTTCCCTGCCGGGCCGGAGCTGGCGGATGGCTGGTTGATAACCGGCTCCCTGCACGGTGCTTATGAAGACGTCCCGTTTATCGCACCGCTGGAAGATCTGATCCGCAGCATTCACGTGGCAAAGCGGCCGATGGTCGGCATCTGTTTTGGCCATCAGATCATCGCCCAGGCGCTTGGGGGCCGGGTGGAGAAATTTGACGGTGGCTGGTCGGTCGGGCGCACCGAGTATCACTTTAACGGGCATGGAGACCTGGCGCTGAATGCCTGGCATCAGGATCAGGTGGTAGAACGGCCAGAGGGTGCCCGCGTGGTTGCCAGCAGCGATTTTTGCGAGAATGCTGCCCTGGCCTATGGCGACAGCATCCTGACGGTGCAACCCCATCCGGAGCTGGACCCGTTTATCCTTGGCGATTTCCTGCGCGCCAAACGCGACACCGTCCCGGTACCGGCGGACATGATGGACGCGGCGGAGGCTGCGCTTGATCAGCCCACAGATGAGCCCGTGCTGGCGCGGATGATCGCCGGGCATTTTCGCGGCGCATAACGACTGCACAGCCGCTGAAAAGGCCCGTCACGCTACCCGCGTTGCGGGCTTTTTGCTTTGGATCTGAACGCATCTATGTTGTAGTTAATCCGAAAAGACATTTCGGATAAGGTGAAGGTATGGCTATTGGCCCCAACGTCTATGACGCAGAACCCATTCCCGACTCAGCCCGCACAGAAGTCGAGCAGCTGTTAAACAGCGGTGATCTTTTCCGCTATACCGCCAGTGAGGACTCGCCGGTTTCCCTGTTGGAACAAGAGTTTGCCAAACGTCTGGGTGCCAGATATGCCGTGGCGGTGTCCTCCTGCTCGGCCGCTTTGTTCCTGTCGCTCAAGGCGCTTGGCCTGCCACGTGACGCGCAGGTGCTGATCCCTGGCTTTACTTTTGCGGCGGTGCCCTCTTCTGTGCTGCACGCCGACTGCATCCCGGTTCTCTGTGAGGTCGGTGACAATTATCGCATCGACATGGTGGATTTCGAGGCCCGGCTGAAGGATGTACAGGCGGTGATCATCAGCCATATGCGCGGCCACACCTCAGACATGGACAGCATCATGGCGCTGTGCAATCAGCGCGACATTCCGGTGATAGAAGACGCGGCGCATTCTCTGGGCACCACCTGGCATGGCAAAAACATCGGCACACTCGGCAAGATCGGCTGTTTTTCTTTCCAGTCCTACAAAATGCTGAACGCCGGCGAAGGTGGCATTCTGATCACCGACGATGAAGAGATCTTTGCCCGCGCGGTGATCATGTCCGGCGCCTATGAGCACAACTGGAAAAAGCACGGCCACCTGCTGAATTCCTTCACCCGCTGGCAAAACAAGCTGCCGCTGTACAATCAGCGCCTGTCCAACCTGTCGGCCGCGCTGGTGCGCGCGCAACTGCCCGAACTGGCGCGGCGTGTGCAGGGCGGGCGCGCCAATCACGACTATGTGGCAGCGCATCTGAACCAATGTGCGCACCTGCATGTGCCTGAGGCGCTGGCACCCGAGGAACGCGCGCCGGATTCGCTGCAGTTCAATCTGCTGGCGTTCAGCGAGGCCGAAACCCTGGCCTTTCAGGCCGCCGCCCGCGCCCATGGTGTGCCGGTGCAGGTATTTGGGCTGAGCACCGACAATGCACGCGCGTTCTGGAACTGGCAGTTTATCGGCGAGATCCCGGATCTGCCCAAAACCCGCGCCATGTTGATGAAAGCCTGCGACATCCGACTGCCAGCACGACTAACCCGGGCGGAGCTTGATTTTATCTCTGGAGCGCTTTTGTCCGCCGCTGATGAAGTGAAAATCGCCCGGCGTGCCACCGGATAACCGATCAATGACCGCGCCAGTTTCTGCGGGCCGCAACTGGTTTCGCTGCGCAGCATTTTTGCACCGTCCCCGTCCGGATCCGCGGGTTTAAAGCACCTGCAACGGCTCTTTCATCCAGGGATGCCGCGCCAGATTGGGCGCCACAATCAGCTCATTCAGCAAATGCCGGATCCGGCCGGCGATCTGCGCCGGCATATCGCCCAGTATATCGCGGCGCGCAGACAATGAGATCGTGCGCATCAGCGGTGCAAAGGGCAGCGGCAGGATATCAATCGCATCGTGAAAGCGCCGGGCCTGGCTGACGCCGGTCACGGTCAGGATGGTCCAGCCTGCCCCGCCCGCGACCAGCGCCATGATCGCGCGGTAACTGTCCAACTCGAACCGGTGGGACAGGGTCAGGTTCTGGCGCGCCAGGTGATCAGCAATCTGGCGCCCCATATAATGGCGGGCGCTGTATTGGATCAGCGGCAGTTGTGACAGCTGGTCCAGCGCTTGTGCCGGATCAATCGCGCCTTTGGGGGCGGCGACAACAAAGGGCTCCTGCAACAGCGGATGCACTTCCATCCAGGCCGCGGCAGCGCCCATATCGGCGGCGACCACCACATCAAGCGCCCTTGTGTCCAGCTGGTCAAACAAGCGGTGGCTGGGCCCGGTCTCCAGCAGAAACTGCGCGCCCTTCAGATCGCCGGCCATGTGGGACAACAGGCGCGGTGTCAGTTCCGCGTCGAAATCCTCAATCACGCCAAGGCGCAACTGGGTCAGCGCACCGGTGCCCAGCGCTGCAATCTCAGCCCGGGCCTGGGCGGCTTCGTTCAGAATAACATTGGCGCGGCGGCGCATGACATGGCCCGCAGCGGTCAGGGTCACCGGCCGCTCGCGCCGGTTCAGCAGCGCGCATCCCAGCGCCGCTTCCAGATTGGAGAGCTGTTGGGAGACTGAAGACGGGCTGGCGCCAAGACGCCGGGCAGCGGCGGACACAGATTGTTCGTCCGCCGTGGCCGCAAAGACCTCAATCCCCCACAGAGTGATGCGCCCGGCGCTGTCAGCCATGCGTGTTTACTTCATCGCTGCCAGTTTGGACTGCAGATCGGCGAGCTGGGATTTGATGTCGTCAAGCTCGCTGTCTTTGTTGCTGCTCGCGGAGCTGTCACTGCCGCTTGTGCTGCCCGTACCGCCTGTGCTGCCGGGCACCGGCCAGCCAGCGGAAAGGCCGGATGTCATCGCCTGCAGGAACGCTTTTTGCTGCGCCTGCATCGCCTCAAACCCCGGCACGGAGGGCATGTTTGGCATCGTCGGCATTGATGGCACCGGGCTGGAGACATTTTCCATCATCTTGCTCTGACTGTCGCGCAGCATTTCAAACGACATCGCCAGAAATTGCGGCACCACGGACTGCACTTCGGTTGTATAGCTGCGCACCAGATCGGTCAGCACCCCCAGAGGCAACACGCTTTCGCCTTTGCTTTCATGATCTGCAATGATCTGAAGCAGATACTGGCGGGTCAGGTCATCGCCACTTTTGAGGTCGATGATCTGTACTTCGCGCCCCTCGCGGATCAGCGCGGCAATATTGTCCAGCGTCACATAATCGCTGGTTTCGGTGTTATAGAGACGACGGCTGGCGTATCTCTTAATCAGCAATGGTGTTTTTGTATCGGCCAAAATCGACCCTCCCTTTTGCAGTGCAGAAAGTCTATGCGAGCCCTGCACAAAAAGAAAGGGCAGGCTTTGCAGCCTGCCCTTTGCACCCCGGGAGGGAGGAACCCGTGTGGTGCTTATTTCGCGCCGGCTTTTTTCGCGGCAGCGGTCACGTCAGCGGTGGCTTTTTTCACAGCGGCCGTGGTGTCTTCGGTGAGGTCTTTGCCGGCAGCCAGCATCAGCTCAACAGTTTCCATCTGAACTTTTTTCGCAACTTCGGCAAAAGCGGCCATGTTTTCAGCAGCCATTTCGGCCTGAGCCGAGGCAAAATCTGTGACCGATTTGGAAAAATCGGCAGGCTCGGCTTTCTCAGTCGAAGCCGCGGACACTTTGCTCAGCGTGTCTTTGGTCCATTTGTTGGAAATCTCGGTGGATTTCTCAGCGGCTTCCAGCGCCACTTTGGTCAGTTTTTCGCCAAAAGCTGCGGAGCCTTTAAACGCGTCTTGCAGAGCGCTGGTGTCGATTTGGAATCCACCCAGCATGTCTTGCATCATCTTCGAAAAATCTTGAGTCTTAGCCATGTCATTACTCCTGATGAGGCCACGCCCCGGTGTTTTCAAGTACATGAGTTATATGGATGCTGCAGTGCAGAAAATCAAGACTTATTCTGCACTGCAGCATAAGCACCCATTTCGGATCATCCGGCAGGAGAAGACTTTACGTATGTGCCCGGCGCCGGGGCCAGAACCGGGTGAGATGCCTCGCCAGGAATACGCGCAGGTACTTGTTTTCCTGATCTTTTTGCCAACCACTCCCCCCAGCGTGGCCACCAGGACCCCTCGGAGAATGCTGCGCCTTCTTTCCAGTCCTCCGCAGCTAGCCCCATATCCGGATTGCTGTAATGGCCATATTTTTTCTTGCTCGGCGGATTAATGATGCCGGCGATATGGCCTGATTCTGACAGAATGAACGTCTTGTCTGAGGCGCCCATCTGCGAAATCCCGCTATAAGAGGACTTCCAGGCGGCGATATGGTCGCTCTCACACGCGATGGCACAAAGCGGCACTTTGACATCGCCAATGTGCAGCGTCTCGCCAAAAAGTTCGTATCCACTGGTGGAAAACAGGTCCTGCTGGCACAGGCCACGCAGGTATTGCATCACCATCCGCGCCGGCAGGTTGGTGCCATCGCCATTCCAGTAGAGCAGGTCAAAGGCGGGCGGCGCCTGCCCCATCAGATAGCTGCGGATCGCTGGCGCATAGATCAGATCATTGGAGCGCAGATATGAAAATGTACGCGACATCAGGTGGCTTTCCATGACGCCTTTTTCGGCAACTTCGCGTTCGATCCCGTCGACAAAATCATTATCAAGGAACACGCCCACCTCGCCCTGATCGGAAAAATCCGTCAGCGTGGTGAAAAACGTGGCCGCATTGACCGAGGTATCACCGCGTTTATCCATCAGCGCCAGGGTCAGCGACAATGTAGTACCGGCAATACAATACCCAATCGCGTTGATCTTTTTCTCGCCGGTGATCTGTTTCACCTGCTCAATGGCGGCCAGATAGCCTTCTTCAATATATTCTTCGAGACCAGCATCTGCATAAGACGCGTCCGGATTGACCCAGGACACCACAAACAGGGTGAAACCCTGATCGACGATCCATTTGATCAGACTGTTCTTTTCCTTGAGGTCCATGATGTAAAATTTGTTAATCCAGGGCGGGAACAACACCACCGGGGTCTGATGCACGCTTTCGGTGGCGGGCGCGTATTGAATCAGCTCAAACATGCGGTTGCGGTAAACCACAGAACCGGGCGACAGGGCCAGATTCACCCCGACTTCAAACGCGTCACTGTCGGCAAGGCGGACCAGAAATTCCCCGTTGTTATTTTCCAGGTCCCGCACCAGGTTCTCCAGCCCGTCGACCAGGCTTTTCCCGTCAGTCTCGACCGCCCGTTCAAGCGCGTCCGGATTGCTGCCAAGGAAGTTGGACGGGCTCATCAGATCGATGATCTGGCTCGAAAAAAACTCCATGCGTTTGCGGTCACCCGGTGCCAGATCTTTCATGTCCGTCACCGCAGTCCGGATCGCCTCGGCGTTCATCATGAACTGCTGTTTCAGGAAATTGAAATAAGGGTGCGTCTGCCACATCGGATTGGAAAAGCGTTTGTCCGTTGGGGTGTCGTCCTGTGGCGCCTGAAGCTCTGTATTCGCCAGCGCCTGTTGCGCCTCGACGAAATGCGTCATGGTTTTGCCCCAGAACGCGGCCTGCTGTTCAATCATTCTGGCCGGGTTGTTCAGCGCTTCTGCCCACAAGGCGCTGCCGGCTTTCATAAGCAGATCCTGCCCTGGCGCATCCAGCCCCGGATCGCGTTTGGGTTTTTGTGCAGTCACTTCAACCAGACGTTGCGAAAGTTGCTCAATTTTGACCAGGTTGGCGTTAAATTCAGCGCGTTTTCGTTCTGCAACTGCATCATCAGTTGTCATCGGGCACGTCTCCCCTTACTCTTTGCAGGTGCAGCATTTCGGGCAGCTGCATTCTTATGATCAGCTTAACGCGCGAATTTGGTCCTGAAAAGGCGACACTTTAACCGGAGTGATCCGGGACGGGGAAACAGCAATGCGGTTTATGGCAACCTACGACCTGATGGAAACGATGCGGACCACCAATCAATGGCTTGGGGCTTCGGCCCAGGCGCTTGGCTCTTATCCGGCGGTCGGCTTATTTCCCAATCCTGCTTTCCAGTATATGGCCGCCTGGGGCGAAGTGATGGAACGCAGTTTTGCCCGTATGGTCACAAAACCGGACTGGGGCATCGACGCGGTGGTCGGCGACGACGGGCGCGATCATCTGGTTCAGGTTGAAACCGTGGTCACACGGGCCTTTGGCGATCTGTTACACTTCAAAGTGCAGGGTCGTGCGGAAATGAAGCGCCGGGTTCTGCTGGTGGCACCGATGTCGGGCCATTATGCAACGCTGCTGCGCTCCACCGTCAACAGCCTGTTGCCCGATTGCGAAATCTACATCACCGACTGGCACAATGCGCGCGACATTGCGGTGTCGGAAGGCAAGTTCGACGTCGAAGATTACACGCTTTATCTTGTCGATTTCATGAAGCATCTGGGACCCAACACCCATGTAATTGCCGTGTGCCAGCCTGCACCGCTTACGCTTGCTGCGACGGCCTATCTTGCCGAAGAAGATCCGGAGGCACAGCCGCTTTCCCTGACATTGATTGGCGGCCCGATCGACCCAGATGCCGCTGCGACTGATGTCACCGATTTTGGTGCCCGCGTCACCATGGGGCAACTGGAGCAATCGATGATCCAGCGGGTTGGCTTTAAATACGCCGGTGCCGGGCGACTGGTCTATCCCGGGCTTTTGCAACTTTCGTCCTTTATTGGCATGAACCGGGACACCCACAGCCAGGCATTTCTGGACCAGATCAACCGTGTCGCCAGGGGCGAAGCCTCTGAGCATGACAAACACAACAAATTCTACGACGAATACCTGTCGGTGATGGATATGACCGCAGAGTTTTACCTGTCGACGGTTGAGCGGATATTCAAAAACCGGGACATCGCGCGCAATGATTTTGTGGTGGCTGGCAAAAAAGTGGACATCGGCAAGATCACCAGTGTCGCGATCAAAACCGTTGAAGGTGAAAAGGATGACATTTCAGCGCCTGGCCAGTGTATTGCCGCGCTGGACCTGTGCACCGGTCTGCCCGACAGCAAAAAGGCCAGTCACCTGGCACCCGGCGCCGGTCATTATGGCATCTTTGCCGGCAAATCCTGGCGCAACAATATCCGGCCGCTGGTGCTGGAATTTATCGACGCCAATTCCGGCCCCCGGCTGGCCACCAGCAAGGCTGCTAAGAAAGCCACCCGGAAAAAAGCGTCATAAACACCTGACAAACGCCAGGTTGGCGGTGTCTTAACTACCGCGCCGAAGATGGTGTCGCATCTTGTGCGGCACCTCGTCTCCCCCGTGCAGATAAGGTACTCCGGCATATCCGTCGCGCGGTCTTACCGTAGAAAATCCGGAAACCAGGCGCGTTAATCCGGATAGCCGCCCCAGCGGAATTCTCCATTGGGGCCGAGTTTTGAAAACGGGTTGTGGGCCAGCTCCCAGACATGCCCGTCCAGGTCCGCAAAATAGGCGATATATCCGCCCCAGAACACTTCGTGCGGCGGTTTGATCATGCGCGCACCGGCGTCTTTGGCGCGCGCGGCAATATCATCAACTGAGGCGCGATCCGGTACATTATGGGCAAATGTCACCCCGGAAAATCCGCCGATTTCAGAGGGCTCCATCCCCATATCACGTGCCAGATTTTCCCTGGGGTAAAGACCAATCGACTGGCCGAGCAAGTTATAGATGCGCAGTTCGGCCTCCGCATCTTCCTTCTGCCATCCAAGAGCTTCGTAAAATGCTGCGGCGCGGTCAAGATCTTCAACCGCGAGGGTAATCAGGCTGATACGCTGTTGCATGGCACATTCCTTCTAAGATTTCGGGAGGCTTAATCAGCGGCCGGTGCGACCCAGCACCTTCTCCACCGATTTGTTGATCAGCAGCAAACACTCAGGGGTTGAAAAACGATGATCGGCGCCCTTGACCAGGGTCAGGCGGATGTCCTCACCGCTGGCGTGTTCCAGCAGCCGCATGGCGACCGACACATCGACATCCTCATCGGCCGTGCCCTGCAACATGCGCACCGGGAAAGGTAATTCCAGCGGGCTGCGCAACACCAGTTGATCGCGCCCGTCTTCAATCAGGCGGCGGGTGATCGCGTAGGGCTCGCCATAATCTGAGGGCAGAAGCACCAGGCCGGCCTGAGCCAGCTCAGTTTTCTGGGCCTCAGAAAAGCCGGCCCACATGCTGTCTTCGGTAAAGTCAGGCGCCGCAGCGACCGTGACCATGCCGGCAATTTTCTCCGGGATTGCCCGCGCCATCAGCAGCGAAATCCACCCCCCCATGGAGGACCCGACCAGCACCTGAGGCCCCTCGGTCAACGCCTCAATCACTGCGCGGGCGTCCTCAGCCCAGTCGCCGATGGCACCGTCGGTAAAGGCACCCGACGACTCGCCGTGACCAGAGTAATCAAAGCGCAGAAATGCCCGCCCCTGCGTCTTGGCCCAGGCCTCAAGCGCCAGCGCTTTGGTGCCTTCTTTGTCGGACATAAATCCGCCCAGAAACACCACGCCCGGCAATGATCCGGGGGTTTTATCATAGGCGATGACGCGCCCCTTTGGCGTCAGAAACATCTCGGTCATGTTGGCTCCTTTGCTTGTCAGCAAGCTAACGCCCCACACGCAAATAACAATGGCGCTCAGGGCAAGCTTTGACGTTGACTTCGTTTTACGGACGGGCGAAATGAAGGCAACCCTTACCCGCAACCGGGCGCTTGGTTGGCGCCAAATCGACGAGGAGGCCGATATGGCACAAATCTCTCTCACTTTCCCCGATGGCAATGCACGCGAATTCGACGCTGGTGTAACCGCTGGTGACGTCGCCGCCGCCATTTCCAAGTCTTTGGGCAAAAAGGCGATTTCTGCCACGGTCAACGGCGAACATTTTGACCTGCAATGGCCAATTAATGATGATGCCAGCATCGCCATTCACACCATGCAGGATGACGAACAGGCGCTGGAACTGATCCGTCACGACTGCGCCCATATCATGGCGCGCGCGGTGCAGGAATTGTGGCCCGACGTGAAGGTCACCATCGGCCCGGTCATCCAGAATGGCTGGTATTATGACTTTGACCGCCAGGAGCCCTTTACGCCGGAAGACCTGGGCGCGATCGAAGCCCGGATGAAAAAAATCATCAACAGCCGCGACCCGGTCCGGACCGAAGTCTGGGACCGCGCCCGCGCTGTGGAGTTTTATAAGGAAAACAATGAGCCTTATAAGGTTGAGCTGATTGACGGCATCCCGGGAAACGAAGATCTGCGCATGTACTGGCATGGCGACTGGCAGGATCTGTGCCGTGGCCCGCATTTGCAGCAAACTGGCCAGGTGCCTGGCGACAGCTTCAAACTGATGAGCGTTGCCGGAGCCTATTGGCGCGGCGACAGTGATCGCGCCATGTTGCAGCGGATTTATGGTGTTGCGTTCAAGAACCGCAATGACCTGAAAGCGCATCTGACCATGCTGGAGGAGGCCGCCAAACGCGACCACCGCAAACTTGGCCGCGAGATGAACCTGTTTCACATGCAGGAAGAAGCTCCGGGGCAGATCTTCTGGCATCCCAACGGCTGGACCATCTTCACCCAGTTGCAGGACTACATGCGCCGCAAACAGCGTGCCGGTGGTTATGTCGAAGTCAACACGCCGCAGGTTGTTGACCGCAAGCTGTGGGAAGCCTCGGGCCACTGGGAAAACTATCAGGAACATATGTTTATCGTCGAAGTAGACGAAGAACACGCCCGTGAAAAACGGATCAATGCGCTGAAACCAATGAACTGCCCTTGTCACGTGCAGATCTACAATCAGGGTCTGAAATCCTATCGCGACCTGCCGCTGCGTATGGCCGAATTCGGCTCCTGCAGCCGCTATGAGCCCTCCGGCGCATTGCACGGGATTATGCGGGTGCGTGGCTTTACCCAGGATGACGCGCATATCTTCTGTACCGAAGAGCAGATCGAAGAGGAAACCGCCAAGTTCATCGAATTGCTGGACAGCGTGTACAGCGAGCTTGGTTTTGAAGGTTTAGAAATCAAGCTTTCGACCCGGCCTGAAAAACGGGTCGGATCTGAGGAAAGCTGGGACAAGGTCGAAGCGGCGCTGGAAAATGCGATCAAAAAAACCGGCAATGCCTATGAAATCGATCCCGGTGAGGGGGCGTTCTACGGCCCCAAACTCGATTTCAAACTGACCGATGCGATTGGCCGCAAATGGCAGCTGGGCACGTTTCAGGTCGACCCGAATCTGCCGGAACGGCTGGACGCAACATTTGTTGGCGAGGACGGTGCCAAACACCGTCCCTATATGCTGCACCGGGCAATTCTTGGGTCATTTGAACGCTTTATCGGCATCCTGATTGAAAACTACGCTGGCAAACTTCCGTTCTGGCTGGCGCCAAGGCAGGTGGTTGTGGCGTCGATCGTTTCGGATGCGGATGAGTTTGTGCTTGAGGTTGTGGCTGGTTTGAAGGCACGGGGAATCCGGGCTGAGGCTGATGTTCGTAATGAAAAGATCAACTACAAGGTCCGCGAACACTCTTTGGCCAAAGTGCCGGTGCTGCTGGCGGTGGGGATGCGCGAAGTGGAAGAGCGCACTCTGACCGTGCGGCGTCTGGGTGAAAAGCAGACCAAGATCGTGAGCTTTGAAGAGATCACCGAAAGCCTCGCGCTGGACGCGCTGGCGCCTGATCTGCGCTGAACCGCGACTACGTGAACAAAACAAAAGGCGCTTTGCATTGCAGAGCGCCTTTTTTCATACTTGGCAGTAGCTTAGGCGGTCTGGTCCGGCTTGACCGCCGCCAGCGCCAACAACCCGCCAAGGCCGGCAAAGGCGATAGGGAACATGGTGAAGGCGTTGAAACTAAACGCGTAATACATGCCAGACGCCGAGATCAGCAACAGAATGCCGCCCAGACGTGCGTTTGAACGTGCCATCGCCCCGCCCGCGATTGCCAACAAGGGGGATCCCAGCGCAGCGGCACGAATAAGGGCAACGTTATCAACCTGTTCCGCGACATCTTCGATTTCGCCAAACCAGGCAATGAATTCGGTGTAGCCCCAGGTGAAAAAGCCGACGAACATGCCGATGATGCCGCCGATAATGCCAAGTGTCAGTGCTGCGTTGCGCATTTATGTCCTCCTGATCTCATTGGCATATAAGGGTGCGTTTGCCATTATCCAAGCAGTTTTGCCTGCACATCTTTGCCCCAGCCGAGGTGAAGATTGCCGTTTTCTTCAATCACCGGCCGTTTCATTAACGTCGGGTAATCGGCCAGAAGTTGCAGCGGCGGCCGCGCTCTTTCAACCGCATCCAGGCCGCGCCAGGTGGTGGACCTTGTGTTGACAAGTGCATCCCCAAAAGCGGCGAAAAACTCTATAAGTTGTTCAGAACTAACAGGATTTTCGCGTACATCCTGCAGTTCTGCCGCCAGTGCCTTTACGGCTTTGCGACAGGTGTCACAGTTTTTGAGACCATAGATTTTCATTTTTTACCCTTTGGAAAAAACCAGAAACATTCTGGTAACATTCATTTTTTCTTGATTTATTTCAGAAATTTGAGACGGTTGGAACCACGACAACCGGATTTCCGCGCACAAAGCCCAATTCAGGGGCAGCGTGCATCAGCAGGATCCAACAAAAGGCTGCGCGGCGGCGACGATTTATGGAGACGGATAATGGCGACTGGAATTGTAAAATGGTTCAACACCACAAAGGGTTACGGGTTTATTGCGCCCGATGACGGTGGCAAGGACATTTTTGTGCATATCTCTGCAGTGGAACGCTCCGGCATGACTGGCCTCGCGGACAACCAAAAGATTGAATATGAATTGCAGGAAGGCCGCGACGGTCGCGCCTCGGCCAGCGAACTGGTGGCGCTCTGAGCGTTTAGACGGGCTTTACCCACGCGCACTTATGTGAAAATTACACATTTTAGGCCGCGGGTTGTGTAAAACCATGAACATCTGTGAACAGCCGCCGGACCCCACGTCCGGCGGCTGTTTTTGGCGTGTCAGGGGCTGCGCCGACAGCCTGCGCCTTGACCCGGCCTGTCCCGCTGCCAAACACAAAAGCAAACAGGGGACGAAGGATGCGCCCGGTGTCTGGCCAGGGTCACCTGCCTGCGCGTTGAAAAGAGAAAGGGCCGCCCACGCCCCCCACGGGGGCGGCCCTCTGACCGGCGCCGCCGGTCAGGTCAAGTTAAGCTGAAACCCCATGTCCGCAAATCGTATTGATCTGCAATGACCCGTTCGGCTGACCAAAAAGATTGATTTGGACCGGCGCCGCCGGGCCGCGCCTGACCTTCCCCACGGGAAGGCGCTTTACGCCTACCCAAGGTCAGGCGCGGCCCCGTTTCCAGCGGGCGGTTCGGGACTCTGAGCCAGCCAACACGATTTGCAGACTCGTCGAATTCAACAGGCGGCGGTTTCGTCACAGTGATGCCCGCGCCGCTCGCCAATAAAAGGATCGGACATCGCCCGCAGCTTGCGCAAAAGAATTGCACCAAAAAGGGCCGCCCGCGCGCCCATGCACTTGGGAACGCCGGCGGCCCTCTGACTGGTTGCGCCGGTCAGGTTGCGTTTGGGGTATAGCGGAGGTTACTCCGCAAGCACGCCCTGAAACTCGCGCCATTCGCCCTTTGACATGCCGGAAGTCTCCTGGCTGACTTCTTCGCCTTTCAGCATACGGCGGATGCAGTCGAGCGATTTGCCCGACAGGGTGGCGCCACCGAGACGGTAGTCTTCAAAAGCGCGGTAGGCGGCAGGCACCCAGTCGGCGACCACTTTGCAGATCATGTCGGCATAGACGCGGATTTCATATTGCGCATGGGCGTCGGCCCGCAGGCGCAGGAAGTGGAACAGGTTGTGCAGGTCCACTTTCCAGTACCATTGGGTGTAGATATTGGCCGGCAGGTTCATCCGTGCCAGTTCACGGGCCAGACCGGCCTGGCCTTCATCGGAGATCATCGCCTCGTAATTGTCGTAAGAGCGGTTGGAGTCCGATTTGAGGATCTCCAGCACCCGGGCGGCTTCGTCGCCGGTCAGGGTCTCGCCACGGCCCTGGTTGTTGACGACGCTCTGGGCGGCGAGCTGATCGGCGGCGGGGATGTAGAATTCCCGGTCCAGGATCGAATAGCGCGCCGAATATTCGTTCACATTGGCGGTGCGGTGGCGGATCCACTGACGGGCGACAAACACCGGCAGTTTCACATGCAGTTTCACTTCGCACATCTCGAACGGAGTCGAATGCCAGTGGCGCATCAGATAGCGGATCAGACCTTCGTCATTCTGCACCGATTTGGTGCCGCGCCCGTAAGACACCCGGGCGGCCTGACAGATGGCAGCGTCATCGCCCATATAGTCCACCACCCGCACAAAGCCGTGGTCCAGCACCTGATGCGCCTTGTAAAGATGGGCTTCCATCCCCTCAGACACCGCGCGCAGAGTCGGTTTCGGCGTGGCGCGCAGGGCGTCGATTTCGGCCAGTTGGTCCGGGGTCAGGGGCATAGGGGCGAATCCTTTGATCTTTGGCGTATGGCGCTGGTTATATGGCACCGCCGGGGGGCGGGTCACGGGCTGATTTGAGCGGTTCAGACGGCGCACGGCAGGGCGGTGTTTGCGCAACACCGGCGCGCGGCACCAAAGCGGGTCATTGACAGGAGAGGGAGAACCAGGCGAGTCTGAGAATAATAACACGGCGTTAGATTAATCCGCCTTTCCCGGGCCAATTCGAGATAGCAGTTATGAAACATATAGTTTTCGCGGTGCTGTTGCCCGCATTTCT
>MAAC01019372.1_pt1 | contig 15237 bp, 13 predicted proteins | sample 1115981 | NCBI WGS metagenome assembly MAAC01 (sample SAMN04961126, study PRJNA320927) | seawater metagenome | isolation source: sample BD02T64 sea water enriched with oil for 64 days | place: USA:Gulf of Mexico | collected 2013-07-27 | reverse complement strand
ATGCGCCATCCGCATGAGTCTGCTTTAGCTTTGGGAACAACGGGTCTGCCGGACCAAACATCTCAATGTCCCGCAGGTAGTGTACCCATTGTGAAAAGCAGTCCAGAAACTCTGCCCCCATCGGGAAAAACCATGTCGTAAACGTTTTGGAGTTTTTGGTGGCAACGTCGCGTCCGTCCTGAAACACGAACCCGGCGCTCAGATCGATGTGCTTTAGCCTGAATGACGCAATCGCCCCGTCACGGGCACCCGTCAGCACCAGAAAAGCAAAGATCGCCTTGTTGCGCCGCTCGACGATACTCCCACCGGGCATGAGGTTGAACGCATGGCGCAATTGCTGGAGAGACGGGTAACGTGTTTCGCGACTGGCGTGCGCCGCCCGGGCGTCCTTCTTGTTGTTGTTAAAGTACGCAACATCGGCATAGCTGATACGGGATTTGAATCCGCGCTGCCCGGCCAGCCATTGAAAAAACGCACGGGTGATCCGGAGTTCGCCATCAATCGTTGCCAGGCTGAGTGAAGTACCAGTGCGCGCATTTTTGGCGCGGCCCAAACCCCGTTTATAGGTCTTTGCCCAGTCAACGTGAAACCGGGAAAACGGCTTGTTGCCAATCAGATCTTCGAAGCGGCGCAGCGCGGAAACAACCTTGTCACAGGTCTTTTCATTCTTGCCTTCTGCTTCTTTCAGCCACTCAACGTAGCGGTACTTCAAGCGTTCATTTTCAGGAACGTACCTGGTCTTTTTTGGCAACTTTGTGCTGGAGTCAGTTTCAGAGGGAATTGAAGCCATCCTATAGGGTGTCCTTGTTGCGATAAATTTGAATTTTGACCGGGCCGCTCAAGCCCGGAAGAGTCCGCAGTGACGCCATACGAAACAGGCGACGATCGCAGACATCGCAGACGCCTTCCAGGCGCCCGCTCTTGGGCGACTGGGGCCGATAGAGCGCGATAAGATCTTTGGGCAGACGCGCAGCTTTGCAGGTGAAGCAATAAAGCTCCCCGGATGCCAGTGTCCGCCGGCGCCGGGCATTGCGGCGTGTCAGGAACTCTTTCAGATCATTGCCAAGAATGAGGACGGGCCGCGTGTCCGCCATGACTGTCAGCCCCTGGCGCGCCCATGACCGTACCGTAACGTAGGACACGTCCAGTGCATCTGCTGCATCCTGATAGGAGTAACACCGATTGGCTTTGACCTTACTGGCCTGGGCACGCCTACCCATCTGCGCGCTCCTCAAACAAGGCGCGGATATCCTCGGCCCGCCATACTGTTGTGCGCGGGCCAAGCTTTTTGGGTTGCGGGAACCGCCCGTCTTTAACGCCCTGCCACCATGTGGACTTGGAAACGGGGATCGGACCACTGGGGGCAAGGATTGCCGACAGGCGGACCAGGCCAGTATGTGGAAATTCGTATTCGTGCATCTTGGTGCATCCTCATCTGTTTAAAGGTGAGGCGAACCTGCAGCATCCTTTTGGGAAGGTACGGAATTAGCGCTATTTCGCCAGGAAACAGCACTATTTCAGAAGAAACTACTTATTTTTAAATGACTTCCACCGATCTTCATGAACCAGTGGAAGAGCCCGTTTTATCCATTTTTTCACGGTTCTTTCGTGTATCGGGACACCCTGCTCACTCAAATCGTCTGCGATGCGCTTGAAAATAAGAGATTTGTCTTCTCTCGGATCGAGCTCATACGTCTTCAGCACAAGACCAATCATTATTCGTAAAATCGAATTTTGCGCTCGTTTATCCAACGCCTCAATTTCCGTAAAGTCTTCTGTATCGGGTTCAAGTTCGCAATTACACTTAACGCAAAGCGTCTTCTCCGTGTCGATGTTTGAAGCAGCGAGACTGGTATCGCCCCCTCTGGCCTGAAGTCCGGCCACATCCCTGGGTGTAAGGCTTTTTGAAATTTCCGTTCGCCCATTTTCAGGCCCAGCGGCCTTGGCACCGACTGATCGGTAATCCCGCCCGTGGAAATGCTTTACATCCTGTAATAGTCGCTCCGGAACCTCAAACTCAAACCGAAGCAGAAAGTCCAATATTTCCATCGGGTCTCCGCTCTCTGACAGGTGCCCAGCGCGCGTTGCCTGATCGAGGATTTCTGTGCGCCCCCGGATCTCATTGATCAATGGGCTGTTAGAAGACGTCACCGCAGGCATTTTTCCGAGTATCTCCAATGCCCGCTCAGTTGGCGCAAGCCCGACAGAAACCAACGCGGCCTGCTCCGGAGACCAAAGGAGTCGTTGCGTCCAGATTTTTAGGTCATCCTGCTTTGGCGGAGTCTTTTCAGTAATATCTGATTTTACACTCTCTCGAGGTGCCATCTCAATCTGGTGCAGCAAGGTACTTAGTGTCAAATCACTGCACTCACAAAGAAGATGGTATGTCTCCAGAACGCCCTGGGCTTCATCCAGTGAATAACCGTGATCGCAATCCATAAAGTCCTCAGGCAATATGGGTCTGACAGCCTCGCTCAGCACTCCAGACCTACCTTTCGTAAATCCGGTCGCGGCTGCGACGAGCTTCTTGTCTTCAAACACATAGAACAGAAGATCCTGCGCGATCCTTTTTCGAAGCATCCGTGCTCCTCCCTCGTTTCAGGCAACGCCTGTTATTGTTGTTCAATTTTTCTGATATCAGTCAGGAGCTCAGCCCACCAATCGGCAAGCTTGATACGCTCCTCCCAGTGTGCGCCACGGGCATAGGCACGGCGCACCTCGTTCCGCTCGACATGCGCCAGAGCGCGCTCAATTGCGTCCGGATGCCACAACCCGCTTTCGTTAGCGATCGTCGAAAACGTCGCCCGAAAACCATGCGAAGTCATTTCCTGACCGCTGTATCCCATCCGTCTCAGTGCAGCGTTCAGAGTATTTTCGCTTATTGCGCGTTTGGAAGAACGCAATGACGGAAACAACAGCTCCCCAGCTCCCGTCAACTCCTGCAACTCGGACAAAAGCTTCAAAGCGCTCGCTGGCAGAGGCACTTTGTGGGGTAGTCGCATTTTCATTCGCTCCGCCGGGATTGACCATACTGCGGCATCCAGGTCGATCTCCTTCCACCGGGCCAGCCGTAGCTCGCTCGGGCGCGTGGCAACGATGGCCAGCAACTGTAATCCAATACACGTGGTCACATGCCCGTCATATCCATCAATGGCCCGAAGCAACCCACCCAGCTTTGCCTTGTCAGTGATGGCAGCCCGTGGCGTCACGGTTGGCCGGATCAGCGCATCCCGAAGTGGCCACGTCGGATCAACTTCAGCCAGCGTATTGGCGATGGCGTAACGAAACACCGCCCCGATGGTAGAGCGCATCCGGTTCGCAGTTTCATAGGTGCCTCGTTTTTCGATCTTCTTCAGGCATTTCAGAACGATCGGAGCCGATATCTCGGTGATTGGCCGATCCCCGAACGCTGCGTTTGCCATCGACAGATACCAGGTCACTTTAGTCAGCGTCGCTGGCGCACGCCCCTCTTTGCGAATTTTATCAACATAAGCCTCTGCAACACGTTCAAAACTGTTTTCTCGTTTTAGCTTCGCAAGCGCTGCTTGTTCCTGTTTTGCTTCGCTCGGATCCACGCCCAGCGCCAACTTCGCCCGCGCATCATCACGCACATTGCGGGCCTGAAGCAGAGAGACCTCCGGCCAGGCGCCAATAGAGAGCAACCGCTCTTTTCCCATAATTCGGCACTTAAACCGCCACAGCTTTGAGCCGCCCGGGTTTACCAGTACATGAAGCCCGTCAAAATCGGAAACCTTGTAAGGTTTCGTTCGGGGCTTGAGATTTTTCACTTGCACGTTTGTAAGCGCCATCTGGGGGTATCCTGTTTTTAATCCGGCCCACTACCCCCAATCACACCCCCACTTGCACCCCCAAAATCGCCAGGATGTCAAAATTCGGTTTCGGACGATACCGGACTATAACAACATGAAAACAAACATATAGCAGCGCTAAACGGATGTCATCGGATCAAATGAAATTGGAAAATGGTGCCCCCACACGGACTCGAACCGCGGACCTACTGATTACAAACCGATTAAGACCCATTTCTCTACACTTCTCCGACCACCGCCACACGGACAAAAACGCATTAGAAACATAGATTTACGTTGATCTCGACTACGCTTCTCTTTCATCACTAACGCCAAGTTCTGCTGCACGATGCTTCCGTATTGCTTCCGGAAACAGAGCCAGAAAGCGCCGAAGGGAGGCCAACACATGAAACTGACAAAACGCACCGTTGAGGCGCTCGAAATCAAAGACAAAGATTATCTTGAATGGGATAGTGATGTCATCGGATTTGGACTGAGGGTGTATCCGTCTGGCAAGAAGAAATACCTAATCCAATACCGCAGCGGCAAACGGACGCGCCGTTACACAATCGGCCCCCACGGTGTCTTAACCGCAGAAGAGGCCCGAACTCAGGCCAAGAAATTGTTGGGGGATGTCGCCAAAGGAGAAGACCCCTCCGGCACGCGACAGGCCCACAGACAGGCCCCCACGGTTACCGCGCTATGTCACAGGTTCCTTAACGAATATGCCGAGCGCCATTGTAAGCCCTCTACGGTGCGTGACTATGCCAGCAGTTCTCGTCGTTTCGTAATTCCCGCCTTGGGGTCAATGCTGATCAACGATGTTAGCCGCGCTGACGTGGCTGCACTGCACCTCAAAATCAGCGAAAAGACCCCCTATCAGGCGAACCGGGTTTTGGGGCTGATTTCCAAGATGTTCAACACCGCCGAAGATTGGGGCCTGCGCACCGAAGGCACCAACCCTGCCCGTCGGATTAAGAAAAACCGCGAAGAGGAAAAGAAGCGGTATCTTCGCGACGAGGAACAATCCCGCCTTGGGCAAGTTCTTATGCAGTCGCTCGAAGACGAGACTGAGACAGTACATATCGTGTCTGCAATCATGCTGCTGATGTTGACCGGCTGCCGAATGAGCGAAATCACCACCCTCAAATGGGACTACGTGACGTATAATCACTTGGAATTACCTGACAGCAAAACCGGGCGGCGGCACATTCCGTTGCCCCGCGAGGCCCATGACATTTTGATGGGTCTCCCACGCCTGCAAGGAAACCCCTATGTAATCTTGGGGAACACTGAGGACGGACACCTAACTGACCTCGAAAAACCGTGGCGGCGCATTCGCAAGCGCGCAGGTCTCGAAGACGTTCGGCTGCACGACCTGAGACATACCTATGCATCCGTTGCGGTTACAAGCGGTATCGATCCGTTCATGCTCAAGGAAATTATGGGCCACAAAAATCTTAGCACGACTTTGCGATACGCGCATTTGGCCGATGATGCCGTACAAAGAGCCGCTGGTTCCGTTGCCAGCCGGTTGGCGGGAGCATTACAGCCCCAGACAACGGTAAGACCGGGTTTAAGGATTGTTTCTTAAGGGCTGAACGGTTGCGCTATCTTGCGCAAGAACCGTTCGATCCAACCGTTCAAGCGTCTAATAAGACTAGCGCCGCCCCTCACCCCGTATGATACACCCAGATTAATTAGAGGCTGGAACAGACCAAACTGACTCGGGGTAAGGATGCAGTATAACGTATCGCGTAAACCAATGTCGCGTGGCGAGATCCACGCCAGCTTGACTGATGATCTGATCGAGCAACTACGCGCCTTGATCGGTGCCCAGCGTGAAGTTGATCTGTTCCGAGATCGGCTTGTCCATATTTTAACCCGCTACGAGATTTACGCAGTGCATGCGCATGCCACACGGAAAAACGACAGGCGTAATCAACTCACAAAACTACGCGACAAGGCCGCTGCATTTATGGCGGCACTGGACACGCTCAATAAGGATGTGAAAGGCGGCGTTCAGGGCTCATTGGAAACGATCACTCCAGACAAGTGGGAGAATTGGACGCTAAACGAACCACTCCCAAAAGATGACCCCAGCCTTGAACAAGGCGCGCTTGCAGCAGCGCGCATCAAACAGGCGTCCAGTCGAGAGCTTGAAATCCTTGATGCGTCCAAAGGCGAGAAGAAGACAAGTAAACACCTTGGGCTCGATCAGCTGTTGATTGACCTTGCATCGCTTTATGAAGCCGAAACCGACAAAACCGCGAGATCACAGTGCTACTATTCGGATTTCGATGAAAACTACACGGGGCCGTTTTTTGAGATGGCGTTGACTGTATTGAATGCCCATGCGGCAGGCGCATATTCAAGCAGCAGCGCTTTGGGTAAAAGAATTGGACGGGTTCTCGCAGACGATTGAACCGACGGGACAAGTCGAGTCGATTTATGGATCGACCTGTCCTTTGAAAGCCTTTCAAGGACGCTGCATATCTCCCTCAGAACAAAAACATATGGGAGCATCACAGATGATCAATGCACAAACAAAGACCGACACCAACAATCGACTGATGGACGAAAAAGAAGCTGCAAGCATCCTTTGCTACTCGGTGCGCGCCTTGCAAAACTGGCGGCATCGTGGCGGAGGACCGAAGTTCATTCGCGTCTCATCCCGCTCCATTCGTTATGCCTATGGCGACGTAATGGCATGGATTGATCAGCGCCGCGTGGCCAACACCTCGCAACCACTTTGAGTTTTGCCCGTGCGGGCTTGGCAGCACCGCGCGGGATTTTGGGGCCGGATGGCTTCACTAAGGCGCGGGATCAAATGGTATTCCGCGCCTTTCCCACATCCAAATTCTACTTAACGATCAATTTTGGAGACATAACATGTCCAATCTTCCCGCCCACAAAATCAAGCTGGGCCTGACCACCGCAACCATCTGGAACAACGACGGGTCTTACTCTGTCGACATCACCCGGTCTTACAAAAACGGCGATGGCGATTGGAAAAACACATCCGGTTTTTTCCATTCTGACCTTCTGAATATCGCCAAATGCGCGGAAAGGGCTGAAATCTGGATCAGCCGACAACTTAGCGCCCAGCAATAACAACTAAGCCGGGCACCGCCCGGCCCCAAAACACAAGCTGCCCCGCCGGAGGCACCACTTACGGCGGGCAACATCCAATCAAACACTCCCAAAACCACACCGCCACAACGGCGCATTTATGGGGGGTCTTGTAACACCCCCCTCCACGAATACAAAAATGAAAGCCAGAGTAGATGGACGCAACTATACTTCATTCGGGCTTTGACGGGCTGAAGTTCACCATTCAAACCGATATTCCACCTTCCTTCCGGGAGGAACTACTCTCAGCCAAGAAACATGCGAAAGAAAGCCACAGCGATTGCGTGATTGAACTTGGTTCTGTTGCACTGAGTGTGACCAACAAGGGCGCACGCGGGTTTACCGCCCACACCGGCGACCACGGCGCTGTCTGGCTGTTTCAGGACCCGGAAGACCGCATTCCCAACAATCCCGGCATTACCGTTGATTTCCGCGCCTTCGGCCTCGCCACGGGCGGGCTTGAAGGGGCCGAGCAACATTTCCGCGACTGCATGGACGCTTTCGGGATAGAATACGTCGAAACGCAACTGCGCGTAGCCCGCGCTGATTTTGCCGTGGATTTTCTCGCCCCTTGGTTTGAACCCGACCGCGAAGCGCTGGTGATGACGTCCAGAACCAAAGTCACTGAATATACCGGCGTCGATGAAACCGCGACCGTGTCCAGCGGATCGCGGGTGGTTGGCCTTCGCGCTGGTGCCATCGCAAACCGCCAACTTGCGATCTATGACAAACGCGCCGAGATCATCCAAACCAACAAAATGGGCTGGCTGACCATCTGGAACGCAGAGTTGAAAGCAGCTGGCAAACCGCCTCTTGATCTGAGCGACCGCAATCAAAGTCAGGTCTGGCGGTTCGAGATGCGCCTTGGCTCCAAACAATTGCGCAATCGTTTTGAGATGCGCAACTGGCAAGACATCCACGACATGATCGGAGACGCCTTCACAGACGCCTTGACACGCATCCGCTACACGATCCCAACCTCAGACCGTAACCGCTCCCGCTGGCCCGTTCACGACCTCTGGGGACAGTTTGACTCCGTGATTGGCAACGATATGCTGCTGAACTGCGCAGGCGTCCTGCCCAGCGACGTGATCCACGCCAACCGCAACGCCAAGATGCGGGAAATGGATGCCCAGCTATTGGGCCTGTTCATCTCCCGCGCCGCAATCTCGAATGTTTCCGCCGAAGAATTTGGCGGATTTCTGGAAAGCCACACAGAAGCGCTAGAGAGGCTGGTTCCGGAGCATAAATCCCCGCTCGAAGAAAGGATCGCCAAGGCGCGGGGGAGGTATCAGCTGAGCTAGTCGAAAGGTCGAAAAAGCTTCAGGGAAGCGGGCATTAGCGGCAGATGCGAAAGATCCCGATCTTTGGAAACAACCCGAAATAGAAATTTGATTATATAGTGGTCAATGGCGACGCCCCGCGCCAAAGACCTTCGAACAGCCTACGTTGATAGTAGCGCAGTTCATGGAGCTTGTGTGTGTGCCGCATAAGCAATCCCGAGGGAATGCTAGGCAATCTAGTTTGGGCGCTGCTCTGCAGTCAGTATACCTCTCGGGTTCGCTTTTTGTCCAGCTCTTCAGAGAGGTCGAAGTTCTCCCAATTGGTAAACCAGTACTTAGCTGATTTCTGGATAGACAACTCATCCAACGCGTTTTCAGAAAAATGTCCAAATAAGGTGTTTTTGGTTTTAACATCGACATGTGGGCAACATTGCAAATCTAAATAAAGCATAAGTAATTCAGCATCCCGGTTTACATATGCGGACCGCTTGGCGAAGGTCTGACAAACATCATTTTCAATGAACTTGCGCAACTCATTGTAGCGTTTCCGACTGCCAATATATTGAAGTGCAACAATGACCGAGAAATAGTCCAATGGTATCGATCTATTACACGATCCGTCTTTCTTGATCTCGACCCCAAGAAACGATGCCAGGTCATCTTGCCCCAAACAATATTCCCGTCCTAATTTTTTCATAGCCAAAACGAGGTAAAGCACTTCCATCTCTCGGTATTCCTGCTGCGCACTACTCTTCAACTCTCTCTTAATGTTGTCGAATGCATATTTGAATACTTGATGCTTTTCATCTCTAGGGACGTTGAGGCGATGAAGGCCGTCCACTATTGATGAAATAATGCGCGTCAACTTGACTGAAAAATTCACCCGAGGGGAAGCAGCGTAAACGAAAAAACAAAACTCCAAAATCCCTATCATCGACTTCGTTAGTTGATTTGGCTTCTGATGGCTTTCAGGGGTCTTTTCGTAATATATAAAATACTTTTGGGTTCTTCGCTCAATGGCTGAAAGGGTATAATTTAAAAGATCTTTGTACTTCACATCGCTTTCGACCAGTACAGTCTTGAAGTCGACGATTAGCCTCTCTTGTTGGGTTTTTAGTTTATAAAATTTAATTGCATCGCCGCCGCCCTTGGGCTCCTCCTCTTTTTCCTCAATGATCAAATGGTCAGCAAAAATCTTGCTCACCATATTTTTTGCGACAGTCAGTTTTGTAATAATTGGTCGTTCAAATCGCTCCAACTTTGCCATGTTCAAACTTAACTTTACTTCTTTGAGTAAGTGCTCAAGGTGTCTAGAAATCTTTTCCGCATTCGCATCGCTGTTGTGAAAGATGAAATAGTCATCGACGTAGCGGAAAATTTCATAATCTTTTTTGTGCTGTAGTTGATCCGCAAAGGTCAGCTTATCCTCGAGTTTTCGATCAACTCCTTGAAGAATGATCTCTGCAAATACGCGAGAAAATTCAGGGCCGATCACGATCCCATTTGTTTCACCTTGGTTCATGCATTGCATCAAAGTATCGAAACGACCGCCAAAAGTAGCTTGGGATTGTTTAATACTTCCAGTGCCAGCCTTTACCGCCTCCGAACTCAGAGTCGTCCACGGCATTGAATGTGTGTAGATACTGTCGAAACATTTGGAAACATCAAGTTTCAGGAGCCTGCCGAACTTCTTCTCAGCATTGTGGTACTTATAGTGCTCATAAAACTTGAAAATGTTGCTGTAGCTTTTGTATGAAAAATATGATCCTAAATTCTCGTATTCTTTGCCCGCTTCCTCGATTGTATCGCGTCCCTTGGACTGGGCTGACTTGTGAAGCCTGTCAGTAAATTTTGTTGATTTGACCACCGAATTTGGCCGTCTGATGGAATAATTACTTCGTTCACATTGAAACAATATCTGCGCGCTATTCCGATGATAGAAATCAGCAACCATTAGCTGGTTTCGGGGGTGAATAACCGTCAATTGCCGGTAATCGTTTTCCTTATGATTGATCTTGAACTGAAAGGGCTTCGTCCATTTTTGAACAATGGTCCAGCTTCTCTGATAAATTTCGACGCCATCGCGTTTTATGGTTTCAGTGTGGAAATTGTTTGCGTTCTGCGACCGCGTCCCGAAAATAACGGAAATTACCGCATCCAATGCATTGGTTTTACACTCCCATTCAACCCTAGTTTCCTCGCCTTTCAAATTGATTCTGACATTGTATTTGGTCAAAAAATGGAAAAATCCGCCGTTACTAAAAGAAGGAGGAACTTCAAAAGGCACAACATCCGTTAGTACTGGGCGTTGGTACTTAAAATTAGGATTTAGGCTTCTCTTTCTATTTGTCATATTTCCAAGCCTTTACGATTTTTCGAAACTCGTTTTTTCGATGAAACCGCCTAAATATTTTTTGTTCATACCCTTCGACAAAAGACAGTTTTCCAAGCTGGTCTTTTAAGCTCTGGCTCGTCAATTTTGACGTTAACCCCTTTAGCTTTCCATCCAGCCCCCGCAGCTGACAGCGTTCAGTAAGATGAGGGTTACTAAAATAAATGCCTACAAACGCATTCTGCTTGTTATGTGTCAGCTGCGTATTTCCTGTTAGAAAACGCACCCTCTTCAAAAGAAGGCGATATGCGTTTCTCGGGTTCTTGGATTTTTGCAAATGGTAACGGGTGAAAGATGCTACTAGCCGCGCCATGTATTTGGCTTGTTTAGGCGCGCTAAGCCGTATTTTAGGCTTCGGGTTAAAGATGAACTCATACCCAAGGTAATCAAATTGTAAGCCGGTGCGGCAAAGCGAATTGCCGCCACTGTCAAACTTTGACTCGTCCGTCTTACTTTGGTTTTTTGATAGGCCTTTCTTTTTTAGAGCAGCCTCAATCTTTGGCAAGTAGCCCTTCGGTGAAGACATTGGTGTAGGGGCAAATACGACAACAATGTCATCCACATATCTTGCATAGAACACCACGTCTTCAAGGCCTCGGATTTCTTCGTCGAAATCACGCATGTAAAGTTCAGCTAGATACGAACTCAAGCCAATTCCACGTGGCAACCCAACACCACAGCTGGCCGTTAGCAAAGAAAATTTCGCTAAGATGTTCTTGGTCAGCCGTAAAGAGGTATGACTCAACAATTGATCATCCTCGAGCTTTTTCATAAGCGAAGAATGATCGATGCTCTCGTAAAAACTGGAAACATCAGTTCGGATAAAATGATATGGGAATTTGTCATCAAGCAAATCAGCCAACTGAGACACAATTTGGTTCCGATTGGCCTGTTTGACTTTATAAAGCCGTCTTAGGTTTTTTGATATTTGCTTTTCAGCGTAATGATGCTCAGGCGCATCATCTTTGAGAGAGAACACAGGCTTTCCGCCGGGTCCAACCAGCTTCTCGAATTCGACGGAATAGGATTTTTTAGAGATGTTTTTTGCGACGCCTTCAAGGCATGCTAGCAACTGATGGTCCCGTTCACTCCGCGCTGCCTCTCGCATATCCCGCAAATGCTCGTAAATAGCCTGATCGCCGTCACTGTACTTGCCAGTTTGGCTTCGTCTGAAATCCTTGCAGTCTTGGATGCGCTCTTTCAAAATGTCCGTTTTCTGCCGCACCTTAGGAAAAAACTTTAAGTCAGGGACACGCCCGCGGCGCTTCTCAGTTTCTGAAACTATGCGAAGGTTTTGAGCAGAAAATGTTTGATCGAGCACGAGGGAAAATGGCCCTTTTAAAATGAGATATACGTTGCGCCAACAAACAGCGTAGGTTCAAATGCCTAATTGCGCAACCCTGAATTGCAAGCCGCCGTCACACACAAACCCTTGTTACTTCAGAAAATAGTCATACTGGATCTAAAGCAAACCATATCGTATAGTTCGTCGCTCTTCACTGCAGCAAGTTGAGTTCCCGCCAATGTCGGCAATGGGTCGTTAGTGCTTTCCCCTAAGAAATCAGCCTATTTGCCAGGCTTCAATTCGTGTCTTCTGCGCTTTCAAAAGCAGCCGCCTTCCGTTTGGCGCGGGCGGCTGCGCTGCGTTTTCCAAGCTCAGACATCGCCTGACGGATAATCTGGCTTCGTTCTGCGTCGTCGGCGCTCTCATCAAAGGTAGATGGCGCTTCTGCCTCATCACTGGCTTTGAAAGCGGTCTCCAACTGGGCTGTAGCTTGGGACCCATCCTGCGAAGTTCGAGTGGCCTCAACTTTGGCCACCTGAGGTTTTGTCGGCGATTTTTGAACGGTGCCTGACGGTTCATCGCAACCGCCCTCTTCATCTTCGCGCAATAGATTGCAAATACCCCAACCAATCGCTCCTAGTGCAACAAGACCGAGTGTTGCCGGGTTGAACAGAAAAGGGACCGCTGCTCCGATGCTTACCTTTTGAATAGTCATAGTTAAATGCTCCTGCGTAAATCTGACCGTTATTAAACCGTTGGAACCCGTTGTTTGAACGGTTTCGGAACGGTTCGTCTGGTGGAACAAATGAATCACGCGGGAATCAGGGTCAATATGGCTGGCTAGGTTCAGATGTCGATTTGGCCTGATGGCGTAGTGCAACGATGCAACAGTGAATCGGTCGGTTCTGTTGCTTCCGGTATGCTTCCGGCAGCGGCACGAAAACTTACAGCCCGCGCGAGATTTCACCTAAGCCATTGATTGTATGTTGAAAAATGGCGCCCCCACACGGACTCGAACCGCGGACCTACTGATTACAAATCCGTGCTCCCCGATATTTCCCTAGAGTTCCTGCCTTGTTCGACAAGTTCCTGTAAGGTCCCAGACTTCGACCAAAATTCCCTTATTTACAGTGATTTACTAATCCATGTTGACAAACTGTCGTCTAATAGAGTCCAAGGTGTTCCTAATAGAACCATAAGGTTTTGTCCCCCATGTGTCCCCCAGAATGCCGAAGCGTTAATCTGGGGGACATTTCGCTCGGAGTTCGCATGGCAAAAGTGAAATTGACAGACGTATTCATCAAGTCGCTCAAGGCGCCGGCATCTGGGCGGACTGAGATTTCAGACACCGAACGGCCCGGTCTCAGGCTACGACTATCTGCAAGCGGTAAGTTTGTTTGGATGTATGAGCGCCGTATCAAGGACGGCCCGAAGCGAAAGCACACCCTCGGACCGTACCCGCAGCTTTCAATCAAGGGGGCTCGAAAATTCGCATTGGAACTGGAACTGGAAGCCATGCAGGGCGTTGATCGCGTTGCAATTGCTGAGTTTACCAAAAAAGAAATGGAACGAACCAGCGCCAGCCGTACAAACGTTGCAGACGTCTTGTCTTCATACGTGGTCTTACAACTGAGCGAGCTTAAGACAGGGCGTGAAAGAGAACGTATGCTGAGACAAGCCCTGGCTCCATATATGGATCAACCGATTGACCAGCTACGGCGAATGGATCTGCAGTCGATAATCGACGCAAAAGCCAAGGAAGGGCGCAAAGTCTACGCCAACAGGTTTCAGGCGGCACTGTCGGCCTTTGCAAATTTCGCATGGACCCGCGGATATACAGAAACCCACATTGGGTCGGGGCTCACCAAGGCAATAACGGAACGTCCCAGAGAACGCGCCCCGAACATCAGTGAAATACGCACGATCCTGGCCGCATCATACACTCAAGGTACGCTGTGGGGCCCCCTACTCCGTCTTCTCATCTTCACGGCTCAGCGCCGGAGTGAGATTGCCAACCTACGTTGGTCAGAAGTAGACTTTGCCCGTCGAACAATCTCCTTGAGGGCGGCACGAACAAAAAACAGCAAACCACACACTACGCATCTTTCGGAACCTGCTCTTCAAGAGCTTGAAGGCATGTGGGAACGCAAAAAGGGTTCCGAGTTTGTATTCACTACAACTGGTACTTCTCCGGTCTCTGGTTTGAGCAAGCTCAAAACCAGACTGGACAATCAGCTGGGGCCAGAATTTGAACATTGGAGATTTCACGACCTGAGGTCCGCGTTTGCAACCGCGATGGCGGAAGCAGGGGAACCGGAAACAATTGTTGATCGTGTCCTGAATCACGCTGCCAGTGGGTCTGCGCCGAGCGCCGTCGCACGCGTTTACAATCAATCAGCGCAATTGCCCCAGAGGGCTATAGTATTGGAACGATGGGCTACGCTGATTACACCCAGCCAATCGGAGGCATGAAAGCAATGTTGAAGAGTCACAAAATGGCACTTGAGCCTTAAACACGAGCAACCGAAAAAGTTTTGACTTAAACGCTCGAGGGTCACAGGACCGGGAACGCTGTTTTGGCAGGCTGACCGCGACTTTAATAACAAGGCAAGTGCGGGAATAAGACGCTCGACGCCATGACAACGAACGACTGTAGTGCGGTCTCCTGCCAATCGACTGAGAGAGCCCCAATCGTCAGACAGGTGCGACAGATCACAAAATCACACCGTTGGGGTCAATGAACGCCAACAGCCACACGCGTCATTGCCGCGCAAGCGGCTTCGTCCTTGGGCCGTTAGTGACAATGATGGCAGAGGGAAATGCTCCAATTGCTGCACCTAGCACATTTCGACGCGAAGGGCGGAAAGAAGCCGTTCGCTGCGCCTGAAACAACAGGTGGCAGACGCCCGGATCACGGTTCAACTTGCACAAGAGCCTTGATTGGGAACCAAATCAGCTATTACTTGCAAGAGAAGAAATTCTACTTAGTGAATGTCGGATCAGGTTTGCTGCGACAAGTCTGACCTGACCAATGGAGGAGCGCGCCGGGTGAAAAGTTTTGGGAGCTTCAGATGCGTATTGCATTAGGACTGGTTGCCGTCGGCCTGGGCTATCTATTGTTCTGGCCAGTGCCTATTGCGCCGGTTGCCTATGAACCTCTCAAGACGCTCGGCTTTACTGGCGAATACGCTCCAAATCACGCGCTGGAGAAGGCCGTAAAGATTACCCTGCCAGACGGTGCGATTGGCCCTGAGGATCTGGCGGTAATGCCGGATGGCACCGTCTACACCACCGATCAGGCAGGGCTCCTTTACCGCATTGATGGCGAGTCTCCAG
>MAAC01015688.1_pt1 | contig 15237 bp, 13 predicted proteins | sample 1115981 | NCBI WGS metagenome assembly MAAC01 (sample SAMN04961126, study PRJNA320927) | seawater metagenome | isolation source: sample BD02T64 sea water enriched with oil for 64 days | place: USA:Gulf of Mexico | collected 2013-07-27 | reverse complement strand
TCGGGAACAAATCCGTTAGGTAATCACGCAATACGTTACCCGTAACAGAAATAGTATCTTTACCGTGTCTCAAACGCTCCATGGTGTAACGGATCGCTCTATCGGGTGACAAAATAAGAATTCTCAGGCCTTCGGTATCATGATCCTTCAGGTATTTTTCTACCTTTTTAATCATCTGAGTATCGTGTCCACGTTTCTCATCCAGCCAGAAGATTGCTGGCATGCCGCTAGCACGAGCACGTGTTACCGCCAGTTTTACCCAGTCTTGAATAGGGGCATCTTTAGCCTGACACATACGCCAGATATCACTTTTCCCTACGCCTTCATGCTGAAGCAGCACATTACCGTCCTGGTCAACAATACGCATAGTACCGTCAGCGGGAACTTCAAAAGTTTTATCGTGTGAACCGTACTCTTCTGCTTTTTGAGCCATCAAGCCAACATTCGGGACGGTACCCATTGTGGTGGGGTCAAAAGCATCATGGTGCTTACAGAAGTTGATAACTTCCTGGTAGATGGTGGCGTAACAGCTGTCTGGAATTACCGCTTTGGTATCTTTCAACTTACCGTGGGCGTTCCACATCATACCGCCACTTCTAATCATGGCAGGCATGGAGGCATCGACAATCACATCACTGGGTACATGCAAGTTGGTGATGCCTTTGTCGGAATCAACCATCGCCATTTCCGGGCGGGTTTCATAACAACGACGGAAAGCACCTTCAACTTCCACACGCTCTGAATAGGGTAGATTATCAATTTTCCGCAACACGCTGCCGACGCCATCGTTGGGGTTAACATCCAACTCTTTTAATGTTTCGGCATATTGCTCAAACGCATCTTTGTAATAAACAGTGACCGCATGACCGAAGATGATCGGGTCAGACACCTTCATCATGGTAGCTTTTAGGTGCAGAGAAAATAGCATATTGGCTTTTCTGGCCCCTTCCATTTCCTCATCCAGAAACTTACGCAGCGCCTTTGTGCTCATAAACATAGCGCTGATGAGTTCGCCTTCCTGCACAGCAATATTTTCTTTCAGAACGGTGACCTTGCCACCATCCTCAACCAGTTCAATATTAAGGCTGTCTGCTTTAGGCATCGTCATGGCGATATCGCTGTGATAAAAATCACCACCACGCATATGGGCAACGTGTGTTCTGGAGGACTGGCTCCATTTGTCCATGGAATGAGGATGATGACGTGCATATTGTTTTACTGCGGCAGGAGCGCGTCGATCAGAGTTACCTTCACGCAAAACCGGGTTTACTGCACTTCCTAGTACGGTTGAATACTTTGCCTTGATCGCATCTTCTTCGGCATTTTTTGACGCTTCAGGGTATGCCGGAATGTTGTAACCATGAGACTGTAATTCTGCGATAGCCTCAATCAACTGGGGAATCGAAGCACTGACATTCGGCAGCTTGATAATATTGGCATTAGGGCTCTGAGTCAGTTCACCCAACTCCTTAAGCGTATCTGGTACTTTTTGATTATCAGTCAGATTTTCAGGGAAGGTCGCAATAATTCGTGCTGCAAGAGAGATATCACTGGTTTCAACTTCAACATCTGCAGCTTCAGTGAATGTATTAATGATAGGAAGCAAAGAATATGTTGCCAGGGCTGGTGCTTCGTCGGTAATTGTATAAATGATCTTGGATTTTTGGTCGGTCATGTCATTCCCTCTTTGATCGTCTAAATGACCTCAAAATAATGACAGGTCACTGATAGGCTAGATCTTATAAATTCTGGGTGAAGATCATACAGAAAAACGCTACAACTTGACAGGTCGTAAAAAAACTACAGGAAAGAAAAATCGATTTATTGACACACATCAAGTCAATGAATTCCTTATTAAAAGAGCAGCTTGATACTCCACTGTGTATAGCTAGGAGGGCAAAGGAAATCAGGTTTAAGCCGTAATACCACTTATTATTGACGGACTGATATCCGGCGGCCCTGCCACAGAAAGAATTGCATATAAACTCACAAACTAGTGATTTTTGTAAAACTTATACCCACTCTACACTTTCACCCGTATTCTTTAAGTAGTACCGTTATATAACCGTCATCTAGAAAACTTGAATGATCGCACCAAACAAAACATTTTCTGTTAACCGGGAGAAGCACCAAAACTTGTGTTGTTGGTTTCTGCCCGTGTCAGAGGGAAAAAGCTTGCTTATCCCATATGAGGAAAGCTTTATTAGAAGTAAAAGCAGGGATTGAGCAGAAATCTAAGGAACTTGGGGCTGGCCATTTCCGGGAGCTCCGAAAATGGCCAGATCCAATTTGAAGGTCTTAACTGCGCAGAGCACCTAGTATCTTATCAACGCTTTCCTTCGCATCGCCAAACAACATGCGGGTGTTCTCCTTAAAGAAGAGTGGGTTTTGAACACCAGCATAACCTGAGGCCATACCACGTTTGAACACGACTACCTGACTAGATTTCCAAACTTCCATAACCGGCATGCCGGCAATAGGGCTTGTCGGGTCATCCATAGCCGCGGGGTTAACGGTGTCATTAGCGCCGATCACCAACACCACATCTGTGGCTGGGAAATCATCATTAAGCTCATCCATTTCCAACACAATGTCATAAGGCACTTTGGCTTCAGCCAATAGTACATTCATATGCCCTGGTAATCGGCCGGCCACTGGGTGGATACCAAAACGAACGGTAACACCGCGATCCCGCAACAGCTTGGTAATGTCACCCACCGCATTTTGAGCTTGGGCTACAGCCATACCATAACCCGGTACGATAATGACAGATTCCGCCATATTTAATTCTTCGCAGAGATCTTCTATAGAGGTCTCTTGTACCGTCTGATCCGAATCAACTTCAGCAGCGGAGCTACTTGTTGTCTGACCAAAGCCACCCAGAATAACGCTCATGAACGAACGGTTCATTGCCCTACACATGATGTAGCTCAGAATCGCACCACTACTACCCACCAGAGCGCCGGTCACGATCAGCAGGTCATTACCCAACATAAAGCCGATAGATGCTGCCGCCCAACCGGAGTAGCTATTAAGCATAGAGACTACCACCGGCATGTCTGCTCCACCGATGGCCAGAATGAGGTGGACACCCAAAACTGAGGCTATGGCCGTCATGATGATCAGTGGAAGCATGCCTTCAGCAACACTGCCTGCTCCAAGGAACCACGCACCCAATAACACCGTAAGACCCAGTGCTGCCAAGTTCATGATATGGCGACCCGGCAGGGTTAAAGCGGCACTGGAAATACGAGCGTCCAGCTTGCCACAGGCAATCAGAGAACCGGTAAACGTGATGGCACCAATGAAGACACCAAGGAATACCTCTACCAGCTTAATGGTGTGTTCTGCGCCGTGGGTAATCACCAACGGGTCGAGATAGCCTGAAAACCCAACAAACACCGCAGCCAAACCAACAAAGCTGTGCAGTAAGGCCACAAGCTGGGGCATCTGGGTCATCTCTACTTTATTGGCAAGAAACAACCCTGCGCCAGAACCAATGAGAAGAGCTATAACGATAGAGGCAATACCACCAGCGCCCATGCTGACACTGGCGATGGTAGCAACCAAAGCGATAATAATACCGGCTATTCCGAAGTAATTACCGCGCCCGGCTGATTCTTGATGACTCAACCCGCCAAGGCTGAGAATGAATAATACACTGGCCACAACATAGGCCACACTAACAAATCCTATACTCATGATCTGGTCTCCTATTTGCGGAACATTTTGAGCATACGATGGGTCACTCTGAACCCACCCGCTATATTTATCGTCGCGATCAACACTGCCATAAAGGACATGATGCCAACCCCGGCGTTCCCAGCTTGAATCAAATGCAGAATGGCTCCAATCACGATAATGCCACTAATCGCATTGGTTACACTCATCAGAGGGGTATGCAACGAAGCCGTCACATTCCAGACAACCTGATAACCGATAAAACAGGCCAACACGAAGACCGTGAAATGGGTGAGGAAACTCTCTGGTGCATAACCACCAATGCCGAATAGAGCGGCAAGAGTAACGACCAGCAATGACCCTTTACCCAACCACTTTTTAACCAATGATTCTTCTGGCACTTCAGCTGCCGGCAACGGCTCTTCGGTACTAGGTGGTGGCGCTGCCGCCGACACCTCGACTTTGGGTGGTGGCCAGGTAATTTCGCTGTCCTTAACGACGGTGACACCGCGAACAACGGTATCCTCCATATCTACCTGTAACTGGCCGTCTTTTTCTGGCGTCAAATCAGACAATAAATGTACTAAGTTGCTGGCATACAGATCACTTGAGACCTTGGCCATACGACTGGGCAAATCAGTATAACCAATCAAGGTAACGTCATGATCTACTACCACCTCACCTGGTACAGTGAGCTCACAGTTACCACCTCGCTCTGAGGCCAGATCGACAACCACACTGCCCGGTTTCATGGATTGAACCATCGCAGCAGTAATTAACTTGGGAGCAGGTCGGCCGGGGATCAGTGCGGTAGTGATAATAATATCCACTTCTTTGGCTTGTTCCGCGAACAACGCCATTTCTGCGGCGATAAACTCATCACTCATTTGCTTGGCGTAACCACCGCCACCGCCACCATCCTCATCGGCAAAATCCAATTCAAGGAATTCAGCACCCATACTTTCAACTTGTTCTTTCACTTCCAACCGAGTATCAAAGGCGCGAACGATAGCACCCATACTGTTGGCTGTACCGACGGCAGCTAAACCCGCTACACCAGCACCAATAACCATCACTTTCGCTGGAGGAACTTTACCTGCCGCAGTTACCTGGCCGGTAAAGAAACGACCAAAATGATTTGCAGCTTCGATAACCGCCCGGTAACCCGCAATGTTAGCCATGGCACTCAGGGCATCCATCTTCTGTGCGCGACTGATACGCGGAAGGCTATCGATAGCGAAAACTGTCGCTTTCTTTGCAGCGAGCTGATCAAGTAATTCAGGACTTTGGGCAGGCCAAATGTAGCTCACTATATGGGCACCTTCTTTCATCAGGTCGACTTCGTGTCGACCTAAATCAGGGTGCATCATTGGGGCTCGAACTTTTAGGATAAAATCTGACTGCTCCCAGAGAGAAGGAGCGTCCATAGAGATAGCTGCACCTGCAGCCCTATAGGCATCATCATCGTAGTGTGCCGGGTCACCGGCACCGGATTGAACGACCACCTCATAACCAAGCTTGATTAACTTCTGAACAGAAGTTGGGGTCGCTGCGACCCGCCGCTCATCCAGAAAAATTTCTTTAGGTATACCTAATTTCATCATCAGCACTTTCTCCCCGCCCGGACTCCTTCAAGTCAGGCACTATGATTAAGCAAACAGGAAAGTCCTTATTGTGGACACCCCAAACCGTGACTACTCAGCTTATCAATTCAAACAACAGAGCTATTAAAAAATGATCCTCTTTATCTTTTATATACAAATTTTGTCATTATTTTATGCACGGAACTTCCAACTCTTTTTATTGATAAGCACACTAAACACTTCTACTCGACTTTACTCTTGGTATAACAACTTCAATAGTATTACACCGGACTAACCATAATCTACTTTGTAGTTAGATAACAACATTAAATGTCAAGAACTTGATCTCGCTAAATTACCGCGAAAATTAATACCTACAGCTCGACCCCAAACCTCCACACAAAGCGCCACTAACACCACGCCATATTCCAACAGGGTTGCCCAGATAGGCATTAGGAAGGGTTCAACGTTCACTGAATTCATATTGATGCCAATGGCATAGGACAACAACACACTCACTGAAAACGCCCAACTCCACAGCCTGGGAAAGATCGCTGCGAAGGGTAGCAACCAAATCAGGTACCAAGCGTTAACCACGGGAGCAATAAAGAAGAACACACCAAAGATAATATCTCCTCGGGGCATCTGCCAAACTGAAGACTTGCTGTGTTGTCGAAATAACCAGAGATACACGCCCAAAAACACTGAACCTAACAGCAGTTTGACCGCCAGCGGATCAAACCACTGACGCAACAATGCATAAAAAGAACTATTAAACTGCCACTCTTTACTAAAGACTAACAGCCCCCCCATATCCGATGCCCCCTGCCAAACGAAGGGGCCGTACAACACAGCCAATACTAAGAAAAATACACCCCAATAACGCAAGGGTAAGCGCCACAAGATAAAGGGGGCTAATAACAGAGCGAACACCTTTGCCCCCACACTAAGTGCCAACAATCCGGCGGCAGTGACATACATCTGTTGTTGTCGACAAAATAATGCTGCCATCAGCAACAATACCCCTACTCCATCCGGGTGCGCAGTAAAGGCCAGCTCCTTAATAACCAAAGGTGACCATGCATAGAGCAATACCCAACGAATATTGGCCAAGCGTAACAACAGCACGATAAGCACCATGTCTACCAAGGCATACATGAGTTGAAGTATCCATACCTCCGCTGGAGCCAACAAATGCCCCAATAAAAAAGTGTACTGCAAGGTTGGCCCATAGATGGTCGGTACATCCGGGTAATTAATCCTGGCTAACAACCCTTGAAAAATTACTGGAATTTCGTCATGGCTAAAAAATGTGGAGGGTGCCATTCCATAAGGCGAACCTGTTTCAAAAAAACGATAACCATCCCAAAGGTAGCGGTAAAAATCGTCTTCCCATAGCGGGTCACCCAATACGCCAATGGCATGAAAACAACTCGCCCATAACAATAACCGCAGAGGCGTCAGGGACTGATTAGTCGCACAGCCAAATGCAACAAGGGTAGCCACCAAAGACACGCCAAGCAGGCCATAAAACAGCCACAGAGAAAGAAATTCTGGCTGCAATGAATACCAAGCCAACACACCGTAGGCAATGGCACAGACAAAACCCGCGGCATCAATACCCCAACTCAATCCCAAGCCACTTCCGCCAACATTGGAAAGAGCTCCTAGGTCGTTATTATTAGCGCCAGTGCCATTCATCACGCATCATTTATTATCGTTAGATAATCACAAGATACCTTATATGGAGCGGGAGTTCCCTGTGACTTAAAGATAGCTAAGAAAAAAGGTAGAACTATTTACTCAGCTTACACTCTATAAGGCACACAGGTATAAGACCCACAAGGTCAGTCTTTTACAACATTCAAAAAACAGGCGATAAGCACAATGAAAACCCGGCGTTACGGTATACCCACGTTGTTCTTATCAGTGGCATTGATATTACCCACCTTAATACTATCTGCTTCGATGGCATCAGCATCTATAAACATGGCACCACCCTCCCTTGATGACCCCTATCACCTTGGCAAGGTGACCTATCAGCGGAAATTAGCCTGTGGCACTTGCCTCTTATCCGAGACCATCCTTGATGCAGCCAAAGCCTGCGATTTTATTGAGCGGCTCAACACTGACCAGCAGTTGATGACTCTCTTAAATGAAAAGGAGCGTTCAGCCGTCACCTTTTATCTTGAGAAGTATTTTGGCCCCCGATAATTTTCTGGTACGAGGATCCACGTGATGTATCAGAAAAAACGCATTGTTTGCATTATTCCCGCCCGGGATGAAGCCAAAGCAATACGACAAGTAATAAACGGTCTTCAGGCATTGCGTGATAGTAATGACAACTCGATTATCGATGATATTTGGGTCTGTGATAACGGTTCCACTGATAACACTGCCGCCATCGCTCACGCAGCAGGCGCACAAGTCATCACCCAACCTCAACTCGGTTACGGTATTGCTTGCCTAACCGCCCTAGGCAAGGCAAAAAATGCGGACATCCTATTATTTATCGATGGCGATAATGCATTCCATGCCAGTCAGGCAATCCCTCTGATTCACACTGTTGCCAACGGCGCAGACTTGGCCATTGGCTCCCGGACTCTCGGTAAAATGGAGCAAGGCGCCCTCACCCTCCCCCAGCGTTTTGGCAACCGACTCGCTAGCCTGTTAATTCGATGGCTGTGGGGAGCAACGGTCACGGACCTTGGTCCATTCCGCGCTATATCTCAAGATGCCCTAAAGCAACTGGCCATGGAGGATAAAACCTTTGGCTGGACCATTGAAATGCAGGTTAAAGCGATTCAAAAAAACATGACGACCATAGAGCACCCCGTAGATACCTTCCGCCGTCTTGGTCACTCCAAAATCAGCGGTACAGTGAATGGAACTATCGGTGCAGGTGTCGGTATTTTATCGATGATAGCCAAACTTTACTGGCGGCAATATAAACACAATCCTAAAGAGGTACGGGTATCTAACAATCGTAATATTTCGGGCCAAATGAGGGTAAAAAATGAACATTAACCCCTTAAAAAAAACCATAGATAACAATATTTTACTTGCTGCACCCGACAGTAATGCCTTGGTATTCTGGTCAGCAAGCAATGAAGAAAATGCTCAAACTATTAATCACGATGCCTGGCAATTGCTACTCAATCGGTATTTGAACAGCAATCACCCCAGTGGTATCCATCGCTTTAATTACGCCGCCGTCACTACTGAGGATCAAAAGGCGCTGGATTTGTACTTAAAAGAAATGCAGCAGTTAAACCCTCGGCGCTTTAGTCGCGCTGAACAAAAAGCCTATTGGATCAACCTATACAATGCACTCACCGTAGAACTTATTCTGAAAAGCTACCCAGTAAAGTCCATCACCAAGCTCGGGGATAGTTTTTTAAGTTTTGGCCCCTGGGATGACAACGTAGCTAATATTGAGCGGCATGACCTGTCTCTCAATGACATTGAGCACCGTATCCTTAGGCCATTATTCCGTGACAATCGTATTCACTACGCGGTCAACTGTGCCAGCCTGAGCTGCCCCAACCTGGCTGCCACGGCTTATACCGCGACTAATACCCACCGCCAGCTAGAAGAAGCTGCTCGTCAGTATATCAATCACCCCAGAGGCGTCACTTTCGAGGGTGTCAGACCAGAAGAGACCACTCTGAAGATCTCCAGTATTTACCACTGGTATTTAGAAGACTTCGGCAACAGTGATCAGGCGCTGATCTCACATCTAACCAACTATGCCGAACCACCCTTAGCTGAGCAGTTACGTCAATATGATGGCGACATAGAGAGTCATTACAACTGGGCGCTTAATGAGCCCTAAAACTAAACAGATTAAGAGATGAACCAATAGCCAAGAGTGGAATCTGAGTTATTAGCTCCCACTCACCCAATAAATATTGTTACATAGTTGATTCAAAAAACAGGATAAATTGATGAAATTTTTCACTCAGGTTGTTGTTCTTTTTATCCTTGGATCACTACATTCCTGGGCGGCTGAAGATAAAAAAACAGCCATCGACTGGGCCTCAACAGAAGACATAAAAAGCCATATTATTTTAACCCTAGAACCACAAAAAGGAGAAGTAGCTTCTGGCCCAAATCTTACCCACTCAGATAAAATATTGAGTGAACATTTCTCTGAAATTTACTTGGTCAGATCAACAAATCTGGATGATGGTGAGAAATACATACTCTACATTACTGCACTTTATGCCGGTGATGGCTGGCGGGACTATACGAGCGTAACCGCAGGAGGCGATAATGTACCATTGGCCTTATTATCAAAAACTGCACCTAGCTGTAACGACAAAGCCACCTGTAAATATGAGGAGCGACTGGCTGTCAGCCTGAGTTTTTTTGATATTATTGACGCCATGTCATCCGGCCTAAACGTAGTACTCACAGGCAATCAAACAAATCACATAAAAATTCCTGGCAGCTATTGTACAGCCATCATGCAAACCATTATGGTCGAGTGACTAATAGCCGTTGCACATTGCCCCGGCTTTCTCAGTGTTTTTTCTACAATATTAGGCTGCTGTTACTGGCCAAATACCTTTTTTAACAGTGAGGTAGTTTGCTTGACAGGATCTTTCCGAATGGCCGCCTCTTCCTGAGCCAGATAGTAGAAAATGCCATCCATCCCCTTGTTAATGGTGTACTCAGTAAGATCCCCTTTAATATCTGGCACTAGAGGAATGGTCTTGTAGTTACTCATCATCGTATCGTAGATTTGCACTGCCCCAACTTCACTCAAACTATTCTCAATTACGGGACGCATTTCATCAGCTAACTGGGGGCTCATCTTTTCTTTAAAATAGCTCGTGGCAGAGTCATCTGGACCGTTATAAATTTTCTTGGCATCTTCGATACTCATATCAGTGATAGCGGCCCAAAACAGTTCCTTGGCCTTTGGCGTTGCCGCTTCTGCACCACGATTCAGCTTGGTTTCCAACTCATCCATCATGCCGCCCATACCCACTGTATCGAGTAAACCCTTCGCCTGCTGAATCTCTGCCGGTAGTGGAATATGAATGGCGTCATCAAGATTAAATCCATCTGGTTTGCCCAGTTGAGCGACTACGTTCTCAGTGCCTACTTTCAGAGCATCTTTCAGGCCCGCACTCATATCCTCAACACTGAGTGTCGACAATGCGTTACCTAGGCTGCTATCTGAGCTGCTATTTGAACTACTAGCCGTACTTTCTGGCTCGGTGTTAATCACACCATCCAATAGGCTTTTTCCTGTATCCCACCAACTCCCTGCATTAACGGGCAATTGCAGGAATGCCAATGACACACCAATAAGCGCAGTAATCTTTTTCATGTGAGGCCTCCGAGCCTGGGTATTCGGTCAATAATACGTATCGGCAGCTTACCATGCACGCTGTGCCTTGAGTGCGCCTGAAACGCACTCAAAATACTCCGCAAGATTCTGTCAGACATTAGCCATGAACCGTTTATACTTGCCCCTCCTGTCCAGCCATAAGACATGCTGGTAATAAGAGACACCAAGGGCCTGTTAACACTAATGAGCTTTACCACTTTTGGCCTATCCGCCCCGATCCTTAACGCTGTTGCCGAACAGGGTTACGACACGCCCACCCCTATTCAGTCAAAAGCCATACCCCCCGCCATGCAAGGCAAAGATGTGATGGCAGCGGCTCAAACTGGCACAGGAAAAACAGCCAGTTTTGCCCTGCCAATACTAGAGAAACTCTCCAAAGGAAAACCCGTCGAAGCAAATCAGGTCCGGGCCCTGGTATTAGCCCCAACCCGTGAACTGGCCGCCCAGGTCGCCGACAGCATAGCAACCTACGGTAAACATTTGCCCCTGCGTTCTGCCGTGGTGTATGGCGGGGTAAAAATTAATCCTCAGATGATGAAACTACGTAAAGGTGTGGATATTCTGGTGGCAACCCCCGGGCGTTTGCTGGACCTCTATCAGCAAAATGCGGTGAAGTTTAAGCAACTGGAAGTACTGGTGCTGGACGAAGCCGACCGAATGCTGGATATGGGCTTTATTAACGATATCCGCAAAATCCTGGCACTGCTGCCCAAGCAGCGCCAAAACCTGATGTTTTCTGCCACATTTTCTGATGATATTCGCAGCCTAGCTAAAGGGCTGGTCAACCATCCGGTTGAGATTTCCGCCAGCCCGCGAAACACTACGGCGACCACGATAAGACAGTGGGTTCATCCCGTCGACAAGAAGCAAAAACCGGCATTACTGACTGAGTTGATTCACCATAATAAATGGGAAAAAGTGCTGGTCTTCACCAAGACAAAAAAAGGGGCCAACCAGCTCGTTAAATATTTGCACAATGAAAGTATTAAAGCTGCGGCGATTCACGGCGATAAAAGCCAGGCCGTGCGAACAAAAACTTTGGCTGACTTTAAGCGGACTGATGCAAAAAAAGGATCGGTTAAAATTTTAGTTGCTACCGATGTGGCAGCACGGGGATTGGATATTGAACAGCTGCCCCAAGTGGTTAATTTTGATTTGCCCATTGTGGCGGAAGATTATATACACAGAATTGGTCGCACAGGTCGAGCAGGCATGAAAGGTCAGGCTATTTCACTGGTCAGTGCTGATGAGTTCAAGCAGCTCACCGACATTGAACGTTTGATTAAGCAGCTGTTGCCTAGAAAATTGGTTGATGGCTTTGAACCGAATCACAATGTCCCGGAATCCACGTTAGACCTTCGCCCCCCGAAACCTAAAAAGCCGAAAAAACCAAAGAAACTAAAAACTGCGGGTAAAACCGGACTTAAAGGTAAGCCACATTCTGAAGGTAACCCACCCGGTAAAAAGCTTGGCACCAAAAACAAGAAACCTGGCGGGTTAAACCTTCAGCCCAGAAAGAAACCTTCGAGCTAAATCTCAACCAGTCTTCAACCCTACTCCTTACCTTTCAACAGATCACCAAGACCGGCAAAGGGGTTGTGGGTAGCCGCCGTTTTCTCAGTCTCCGTTGAGGTGTTACCACCCTCTACTTCTGTATAGCGTGAATGCTCATTGTCATGACAGTAAAGACACAACAACTCCCAATTACTGCCATCTTCTGGATTGTTGTCATGGTTATGATCACGGTGGTGTACCGTCAACTGACTCAGATTTTGTCGAGTGAATTCACGGGCACAGCGGCCACACACCCAGGGGTACATTTTTAGCGATTTTTCGCGATAACCCTTTTCCCGATCTTTACGGGCACGACGAGCTTCGGCAACCACACTGTTAAGTTTATTTGAGGAATTACCGGGTACCATGATCACCTCCTCGCAACACTTTATTCATAATACGTCACTCATAATAAGGTGACTTATCATCATTCAACATCCATAGCTAACAATTCAGTTAGGTGCCTATCAACCTGCTCTGTATATTTCGGGTCCATACCAAAAAGCCCCAAATGTCCCCAGTCACTATTAATCACCCTAAATTCACTATTGGCGACCATTTTTTGGTGGTCTTCACAATCTTGTGGGGGGAAGAACATATCCGCACTAATGGGCATCACAAACATCTTGGCGCTAATTCGGCCCAAAGCCTTTTCAAGATCACCCCCTGTGTTTCTACTGACATCTCCGCGCTGCCACTTCCAGGCAAGACACAGCAAGTTATTCGGATCCATGGGCAAAAAATACCCCTGAGTAAAACCCACATAGAAATCTTCAAGGGACGAAAAACCTAGCTCACGCCACAACTCTTGTTTGAACATCTCAGTGCTATAGCCCATCACCGACCAGAGGTCAGCATGCCGACGCAAACCACAATGCACTGCATGTGGCTCTTTGTACCAACCACCGTCCCAAGCAGGATCTGAGGTGATCGCTTCATTTAAGGTTTTCGTAAATAAAAAATCATGAGGCGTATTTTTTGCCGTGCCTGCAATAGGTGCCGCACGCTTGACCATATCGGGATAACGCACTGCCCACTCCCAGGTTTGCTGGGCGCCCATAGAGCCACCGACGACCAAAGCGAGGGAATCCAGGCCAAATTTTTCCGTCAGCAACTGATGCTGAGCACGAACATCATCACCAATTCTCACATGAGGGAATGCCGCCATACCAAACGGAACAGGCGTGTTATGAGGGGATGTAGAGAGACCATTGCCAATCTGATTAATGATGATGACAAAGTATTTATCTGGATCTATTGCTCTACCCTGTCCCACATAAACCTGCTCCATAATTTTACTGGTACCGGAATACCAGGTAGTCATCAGTATGACGTTATCTTTTTTGGGGTTTAATTGACCGAAGGTCGTGTAAGCAAGCTGACAATTTCGAATGGTTCCGCCACTCTCCAACTGAAAATCACCCAAATCATAGAGCTCATAGGGACCATGATTTTCTTGCGAGTAATAGTCATTAACTAACATCGATAATTCCCCCTCATTTGAATAAATAGGGGACGACACTATATCCAACCAAAAGAATCAGCAAGTTATATCCAACTAAAAGATGTAAGTAAATTTGGGTTATTGATAGTGATATTAAAACGAACTAAAGCAACTCAATGCCGTAAGGTGTTTCCAGCTTGATTCGCCATTCATCTCTGGATTGATAGATCCAACCCTGAACTTCAATATTCTTACCCTGTAGATGCTCAAACCATGCCTGGGTAAATCTGTGCTGATGCTCTGAATAGATCATCACGATGATTTTTTTGTCCAACTCCAACCGCCAGTGTTTACCCGTTTGAACTGCCGTTACCTGCCCCTGCACTCGCTGAAAACCACCTTGCTTAATGTGCTTCGCTTTCACCGGTAAAAGGCCCTGATCACTCCACACACCTAACCGAGCGTCCCGACCCTGTTGTTCTGCTTTGGCAAGACACTCAGCGAGGGTCAGGTTTGGCGGAATGGCCACATGGTAGGCCAACCCCTGCTGCAACAGGTGCTGTTCCAGATTTTCTCCCGCTTGGTTATAGATATGACCCAACCAGCGACCATAGTGGTCTTTGGATTGAGCATCCAATAACAATTCAACACGATCAGATTGACGAACAAACGTGCTGGCCACTTGCTGGGCATGGCGGGCAAGGGGCTGATCTGGCTGGCCACCTCGACCCATTTCAGTGGTATTAACACCCACTAAACGTACTTTTCGCCCATCAGATAATGTCAGGGTATCGCCATCGTAAATTTTGGCGACTCGAACCCTCTCGGTTTTGGCAAATGGGGCACAGTCTGCCAAATGTTGTGGCGAGGATTGTAGCGAGGGGGGAGTTTGAAGTAAGGGTTTAGGTAAGAGCTGAGTTACATCATTGTCTGCATTGTTGTCTACACCACAGCCGCTGACTAAACCAAAAACTGCAAGCGCAAAAACAAAAAAAACGCTCAAGGCACTAGCCCGGAGCGTTTTTTGGCTGCCCCGAAAGGCAAACATGCCGAAGTTATTTCTTAGCAGAACGACCAGAAAAGCGCTTGTTAAAGCGGTCGATACGACCACCTGTCTCAGCAGTTTTCTGCTTGCCGGTATAGAATGGGTGACACTGGGAGCATACATCAATGTGGATGCTATCAACCAGAGTGGAGCCAACTTCAATAGTATTGCCGCAGCTACATGTTGCAGTCAGCGTGCCATAATTTGGGTGTATCTCAGTTTTCATTTTCTCTTTGCCTCAATGTCTTGCATACCGCCACCCAATCATCATACTGTTGAGCACCATATGCCGCCTTCAAACGGAGGGCGCATACTACCAGAAAACACCACGCATTCAAGGTTTTGTGCGGGTTTCGGCACAAATACTCGGCCATGAGTAGCAATAAATAAGTAGTAACAAGTCAGTAGTAAAAAATCAGTTGTAACAAGTGACCCGTAATAAATGACCAATGCTAAAAGTCCCACAATATACCGCGTAGCTGTGCCATCGCCCCTAAGGCGCTTGTTTGACTACCTGCCACCCACAAATACTGCCGATACACTGTTACCCGGCGTACGGGTTTTGATC
>MAAC01011873.1_pt1 | contig 15238 bp, 10 predicted proteins | sample 1115981 | NCBI WGS metagenome assembly MAAC01 (sample SAMN04961126, study PRJNA320927) | seawater metagenome | isolation source: sample BD02T64 sea water enriched with oil for 64 days | place: USA:Gulf of Mexico | collected 2013-07-27 | reverse complement strand
GAAATGAGGCCGCATTTGAGTTTAGGTATGAAAACACCAAATCAAGTGCACAAAAAAGACCAGAAGCAAAAGCGACTGGCCTTCCATTAAAACCGTCAACGTATATTAGGACGGGACATTCGGTACTGGTTTAACAAACCAATGAGGGTTTGTAGCACAGCACCTGCCATAGAGTTCAAATCTCTACCTCACTGCCACATTCTAAAAACCGCAACTTTTACGAGTTGCGGTTTTTTTTCGTCTTAAACTTAATGAATCAATGGGGTTTGTAGCGCCAACCCTTGTACCTATGAAAGTGGACAATTTACTATGCCCTTTCAAATTGAATATAGAACACCATGTGAATAGTACTTTTATATTGTTAGAATTAATTATAATGAAATTCAAAACAGCAAAGAGAGTTATAGCTAAATGCTAATTAAACTTGAAAAATGGTTTCTTAATACAGAAACAGGTGAATTGCACAATCAAGAACTTTCTGCTGAGAATATAACTAAACGTTTAGATCATACGCCATTGAATTTGCTCTTATGCTTACTCAAATATCATGGTAAAGATGTTACTAAAGAAACCATGTTAAATGAAGTGTGGCCAAATAAAGTTGTATCTGAGGATGTCTTATCTGTTGCAATAAGCCAAATAAGAAAAGCATTAGGCGATAACGCAAGAAAACCAATGTTTATCAAAACAATTCCAGGAGTTGGTTATCGATTAATTGCCGATGTTATTGATGTTCAAGCAAATAATCAAAGTGAAATACCTAAAAGCTTAAATCAAAAGTACAATGTTATTTTATTTTTAATTTTCGTTTTATTCCTTCTTTGTGCCATTTATTTTTTGTTCAAAACACCTTCAACTTCTGCTGTAGATGAATTACCAACTTTATCGGCACAAAGTCATTATCAAAAAGGAAGGTATTTATTGACAAAAAATGATCAGAATAGTTGGCAACAAGCAGAGCAAATATTTGAAGATACTATTATCAATAGCCCTACTTACGCTCCTGTTTATTTTGAATTAGCGAATGCAAAATATAAATTAATGACATTTAATAATATTAAAAATAAGAAAAACCGTTTAGAGCTTGAAATATTACTCAAAAAATCATTAACATTAGCTCCGTCTCAAGCAGAGGTGTACCTACTCTTAGCTAATATTGCTTTTACCATGGAGTGGAACTTTGATTTAGCCAAGAGTTATTTTGAAAAATCAATAGAATTGGATAAAAACTTACCTTTAACACACTTTAAATATGCGCAGTTTTTATTAGCAGCAGGACGTTTTGAACGGGCACTAATACATACTCAGCAATATATGGCATTAGACCCTTCAGGTTATGCTCGTCCTATCGTTGCTTGGATCCATAATATGATGCAAGATTACGATGCTGCTTCCCTTGAATTGGCGAAATTAAAACAGTTACAGCCGGACTCCTTTATTTATCATATTTCAGCACAAGCTATTTTCGAAAATATGGGAAATGAAGAAGCTTCTTTTATTGAATTTATGGCGATATTTAAACAACTCAATTACTTGCCAATAGAACTAAATCAAGTGCAACAAGCGTTTAATAACAAAGGACTGTCTGGTGTATATTCATGGTTGCTAAATGATAAAAAAGAGCAGCAATATATAGGACAATATTTACCACCATTGTCGTTTGCTCGTTATGCTATTAAAGCAGGAGAAGAGAATTTAGCCGTTCAGTACCTTTTACAGGCTGCTCAGGAAAAACAAACTGAATTACTTTGGTTCAATGTTGACCCTAAATATAAATCTATTCGCCATCGTAGTGAATTAACCAATTTGCTAAACACTTCAGTAAAAAATATAAAGCAGTAAGGTATTGATAATGTAACTCATTCGTAACTATTCATAACGTTTAATGTTTGTTTCAGGACAATTTAGATTGTTATTAATATTCTAGTACCACTTTAAATTAAACAATTTATTTTGTGGAGCTATACATGTTTCGACTATTACTTTTATGTTTTATATTTTTTTCTTCAACCTCTTTTGCTGAATTGGCTTGGCAATTTAAAACCGATGGTATGGTGACAGGCCAACCAATTGTACACCAAAATTTATTATATGTTGCCTCTGGAGAATCACTTTCGGTACTTGATAAAAAAGGTGATTTACAATGGCAATATCAAGTAAAGGCTAAAACCTACAGTAGTGTCACTATCAGTAACGGTGTTATTTATTTACTGGCTGATAACGGTTTACATGCTATTGATATGAACGGTAAGCAGCTGTGGTTGTTTGCAAGTCAAGATAGTCGTTTACAAATTGAAGGAGAAACGTGGGGTTGGGGAAAAGGCACATTTATTGACCCGTGGGCTTGGTACCGTTCAAGTCCTGTTGTTGTTAAAGACAAAGTTGTATTTGGTAATGCAAAAGGAACTTTTGCCATATCAACAAAAAATGGTAAACAAATTTGGCATGTAGATACAGGTACAACACATACTAAGCCGGCCTACCATCAAGGAATTTTTATCATTGGTAGTTGGGATAATAACCTTTATGGTATTAACGAGTACGATGGCTCGATTATATGGAAGTTCACTTCTCGAATGCCACAAGGAATTATGGCTGATTGGAATGGTTGGGAAGGGTTCAATCTAGACCCGATAGTACACGAAGGCGTTGTTTATGTAGGGAATAGAGGGTCATATTTTTATGCCATTAACGCTAAAACAGGTATTGAAAACTGGAGTAGTCAATATTCAGGAACTTGGGTTGGTTCACCTGCTTGGATAAGCCAGGGAGATGTGTATTTTGGTACTTCAGACGGGTTTTCATTAGTAGGGTTAAACGCTAAAACTGGATCTCAAACGTTATTATATCGAAATGACTTTTATAACTTTGCTCAGCCTAAAGCAAATGATAGTACTGTATATTTTGCAACGGTATCAGGGGAGTTACATGGCGTTAATAAAAAGACTTGGCAAAGTGAACTATTATTTTCAACACCGAGTAGCATTAAAAATAGCACCAAGGTGATCAATAAAAAAGGCGGGCTAAAGCGTATATACGGTGTTGATGGACATTATTCCAATGCTACTGAAATAAAAGATATTGAATATATGCACGATCAATTAAATTCTATTTTAAGTGTAACGCTTGATAAACAAACTATTTATTTAGGCTCTGTTAATGGTTTAGTTTATGCGATAAATTTGTAGAGTCAGCTCAATGAATTTTCAATACAATGAAAGGCTTTCAAACAAATAACTCACATTCATGTACTGGTTACAAATCCAGAGAAATGAAACAAATGAAATGGAGGAATTAAGGGGATATGAGAACAATGGGGTCAGAGTTATTTATTTCGGCTAACGATAATCGTAAGCTGATGCTTCTGGCCGTACATTGGAGAAAGAATATTGAAATAAAAGAGTTTCGTTCCAATAGGGTAGCAGTCAAAAGAACATACTCAATAATAACAACTTCTTACTTCCACTTTGTGGTGTACCCGTCTTCATTGAGTCTCATTTTTTGTTTTTGCATCATAACCATAAACATTGCCGAGTTTATCAATTTTAAAATGGCAACAACCGTCAAATACTTGTTTAAGTAAACCTCTACTTTTTTGAACACGGGACTTGAGCGTTGAGTAACTTACCCCTAATTGTTCAGCATATTGCTTTTGTGATTGATTATTTAGATCAATAGCGGTTAATAAGCTCGCGTGTTCATCTGGTAAGGCGTTAATAAAAGGAGATATACAGTTTGATAAGTCAACCTTTCGCTCTGGAGTTTCTTCAAAGGTTAAGAAATCCTCACTGTTGGCTGCTTGATAACGGCCTTTTTTCCGATAGTAGTCAATGATGGTGTTATTGGCTATTTGAAATAACCAAGACTTAACGCTTTTTTGTTTTTTTACTGCATTGAGATTGGTATAGGTTTTTATTAAAATATCTTGCAATAAATCATCTACATCAGCTTCATTTGATATTTTCGCATGTAAAAAGTGCTTTAGCGCTGCTCTGTATTCTAACCATATATCTTCAATATTCATGTTACTGACAATCTCCACTACTCGTACGAGGTTTTCAATCGTCAAAGTTTCCCTTTAACGCTTAGAGATGATTTTGCCAACTTATTAGATGTGCGACAAGTTGTAAAAATATTAAAATTAGCATATTTAGTTTTTTTACATTAATTTTTCGTCTTTTTGTCATGTTGCTCGTCTTATGGGTAAATAAACTAATTGGAAATATTTATGAGCTTCTTAAAAAACGAACAATTTAATCTACACCCTACAGTGAACAAAGTCAGTATCCATAAGCCAAGAGTCTTAATGCTATATGGCTCTTTGCGTGAAACTTCATATAGTCGCTTAACTGCTGAAGAAGCAGGGCGTATTTTGGAAGAGATGGGTGCTGAAGTTAAGTTTTTTAATCCCAAAGGACTGCCACTATTTGATAACAATGATTCAGCTGGACATCTTAAGGTGACGGAGCTTAGAGAATTAATGCAATGGTCTGAAGCGCAGGTTTGGTCATCACCTGAGATACACGGCAACATGTCAGGTATTATGAAAACCCAAATCGATTGGATCCCTTTGTCACTTGGCGCAGTTAGGCCAACGCAAGGAAAAACCTTAGCTGTTATGCAAGTAACAGGTGGCTCACAAAGCTTTAACGCAATCAATAACATGAGGATATTGGGGCGCTGGATGAGAATGTTAACAATTCCAAATCAATCATCTGTAGCAAAAGCTTATAACGAGTTTACTGAAAATGGCATAATGAAAAAGTCATCTTACAGAGACCGACTTGTTGATGTTATGGAAGAGTTGATGCGATTTACTTACTTAACCCGGGATCAAAGTGAATTTTTGTTAGACAGATATAGTGAGAGACGTGCTAGTCAATCAAAGTTGATAGCCATGTAACCCCATACTCTACTATTACGCCAGTCTTCTATTGGCTGGCGGATTCAGCTAGAATAAGCGTCAAAATAAAGAAAATGAACTAGATATCTGAAAACTAAAAGCGTATCACATATAATTCGAAATCAGATTAAAGCATAGATGGGAACAACGAACGTCCACTTATATTCGATGAAATTAGCTATATAAACCAATTTTTTATCTTCACAGATCTTAAAATGTCGACGTATCGTCGGGCTCAACGTTGTTTTATACGTACTTGAATACCGTTACTAATGAGGAAGTACAATCCAATCAGTCTGGTGTTATGCTAGCTCTTGTGATGTTCGCTAGTGTTGATATTGATTTTGAGTGTTTGATAATTCATGCACACTTTGTATTTTACTAGATGATATTAACACTCTTAATCATATATAAAATAAATGCGGTGGTTATCTTTCAGTATTTTTCTATAGGTAATCCTTAGGTTTGGTGATTTATCTTCCGTTTTGGCTCTTTCATCGCAAACTGCAAATATTGACTAAAAATCAAACTATACTCGATGCAGGTAAGGAGTGGAGGTATTGCCTAGAAACGAACATAATTAAGAAAAAATGGTGGGTCATAATTCATGAAATATTTATTTTTCCATTATCAGCAAGTATTACTACTATTCTTTGTGACAACTATAACATGTGCGCAAGAGCAGAATACTCATGTACTTCAGGGGTTAGGTCAACCAATCTATCATCATGTATCGTCACCACAAAGTAAGAGCACTTACCACATTATAGTTAGACTACCTGACGGCTATGATAAAAGTATTGAGTATCCGACGATTTACTTGTTAGATGGTGGTATTTCTTATCCATTATTATCGGCATATTATCACTACTTACGATTTACTGAAGAGATACCAGCTATGATCATAGTAGGTATTTCTTATGGCACAGATGATTGGAAAAAAGGTAATGCCCGTAGTTTTGATTACACGGTAAAATCACCACAACGTGAACATTGGGGGGGAGCAGAAAAATTTCAATATTTTATAAAGAACTCCGTAATACCACTGGTTGAAAATAATTACTCCTCAGCTCCTGACTCACGTATAATTTTTGGTAATTCATTAGCGGGACAATTTGTTCTTTACACTGCAATGACGCAACCGGATTTATTTGCCGGCCATATTGCTAGTAATCCCGCTCTACATCAAAATGTATCCTTTTTTCTCAATGAAAAAAATATTGAACATGCAGTAAATTATAAATCTAAACTTTATGTTTCCAGTGGATCTAACGATGATGTTCAATTCCGTGAACCGGTAAAAAAGTGGATAAAACATTGGGAAAATCAAAGTAGCCACCCTTGGATATTGAAAACCGAAACATTAAATGAAGAAGGTCACATGTCAGCTATACCTCAGTCATTTGTCCGTGGCGTTCGATGGGTATTAAATTTCCATAGAAAAAACTAGCCAATTTGAGCTATTTAGTTTTTAAAAATTATCCTTTAGTGGCAACTTTGTTAGATAAAAGTAGTGCTCATACACGACCCATTCCTCACGCTACATTTAGAAAATCCCGTTAACTGCTATATTCTTCTCTACGACTTCTAGCCACAGGGTTTACCTTTACCCATTTGAACAAATACATTATAGCTATTTTTGTTATACCGCTTGTTATAGCAAGAATCATTAACGGCCACCCGTTATCAATGCCCATACTCAAAGCAAAAGCAATAGTCGAAATATCCATCATTAAAATAAATTGACTCATTGTTAAGTCGACCGCCCCTGTACTGCCTGATTTTATAATTAATTTTATTTGATGGTAATAGGCTTGTGCTATTAACAATGATATAACGAGAATGATAATTGTCGACACAGACCTTCCTTCATCAACATATGTGTCACCATAAAATAGCCCCGCCATTCCAAATATTAAAGAAAATATAGCAATTACGAGAACAAAATAAGATGCTTTTGTTTTTCTATCAAGCCATATTTCATACAAAATAGTTCCAACCATTAATGTCGCGATTAAACGAGGCCATACTATATAATGATTAAAAGGCTCAATAGAGTATCCATAAATTAAAAATGATAAATACGCTAAGTAACTGACAGTAAACTGATTAATTGATAGTAGTTCAGTAGCACCACCTTCTGACTTTTGTTTCTTTCTATGCCAAATCGTTCTTACTTGCGACATTATTCCATACAAACTTACAAATATAAAAATCGTATTGATAGCTCCAAACACATCATAAGCACTCATAAGTACCTCCTTTGTTAAATAAAGGCAATTAAATCACACATTGTCGACAATTTGTATTCTTATTTTGGTTTTTTCGGTTATTGATGACGAAATGTGTAGATATGTCGACAATGTTGCTTTGATTTAAATAAGGGTGTTGCACAACGTGAGACGGTTTTAACTAGTGTTCTTAAATAGAACACTAGTTAAAACATAACGAATAAATCAGAGTATCAACTAAAGTTGGCGCAAACGTAAAGTAGTCAGCAAAGCGGACTTTTACTTAAATTGTATTAATAACAATATTTGTTAAGTTTTCTTGCTGTACTTCTTGCAAAGCATCTACTAACATTCTTTTTTCGAACAACATCAATGGTTTCCTACTCGCTGGCCCCACTAATAAAGAGTTGGCACATTACTGTCACATTGATGACGCCATTACGACATATGCAAACAGGCAATTATATCTCATCATATTGTATTGATTAAAGATGAGGGAAATTGAAAATGAAAATGCTACTAGATAAACATAGACTGATAAATGAACGTCAACAACGTGCCTGGAGTCAAACTCAATTAGCAGAAGTTTCAGGGCTAAGTTTAAGAACCATTCAGCGTATTGAGAAAAATGGCAAAGCTTCGTTAGAATCTGTCAAAGCATTAGCTGCAGTATACTCTTTAAATATTAACGATCTTCGTATCATAAACACTGATGAGTTAAATCAGCCAGAAAACATTCAACCAAATATGGTGAATTTTTGTTTTCTCAGCCTTTCAGCCAAGATTCTGACAACAACCGTGTTTATATTAATTACGCTGGTATTATTGTTTATGTTATGGACAAATATCCCTCCAGCTTGGATCAATGAAATAAGAGGGACAATATTTAGTAATCAATTATCAGCTTCCATACTCAATATTATCAGTACCAGTTTAGTAATAATATTTGCTCTTATTATAGCTATGTTAATAGGTCTTATATTCGATGCTATTAGTAATAAGGGATTTTACCACTATATGAAATACTGCATGAAATCTGGTGAATTTTCGATAACGCAATCCTTCGCAAAGGCGCAACAAGCGATTATAGGATATGGTAAGCTTTTGGCTAAACCGTTAATCATATCAGGCATAATCATACTAATATCAATTGCTGGTGTGTACCTTAATATGGAAGATTACCAAAAAGATAACATGGCCAGATTCCTACAAAAATTTTAGTTAGTTCACACGCCTGAATTTAGTTACAGTAGAAGCTCAGCATAAAGTATTGCAAATACCTTTAAGAAAGCAGGTAAGGATCAAATTTTTTAATTCAATAGTCGACTATTGAACGTTTTACGTTATACTGCCGCGCTCAAATCTAGTATTTAATTAGCGGAGTTCATCATGCACGATCTTTATTACAAAGGGCGTATCCACACCAGAGTAAACCATGTCAAAACAGGTTATAACACTAAGCGTACCGTTAAGCTTGGTACAGAAAAACACCCGTTAACGCTAGTGGTTAGCAGTGATGAAAGAAAACTAGAAGTAGAGACGTTAGTTGCCGAGAATGGACTATTTGCTGATATCACAGTAGATAGCGCCATCGATGAAAATATCAATGAACTAAACGCCATACTAAACAAGCCTACCACCACGACATTCGACAAAACCCCGAACCGTAATGATCCGTGTTCATGCGGGAGTGGCAAAAAATATAAAAAGTGTTGTGGCTAGCAACACTCTATTTTCTGTCATTCATGTATACCATTGAGAACTTCCACAAATTAATATTGCCAATTATTTAGTAAATTACTTCTAAAGATCAATAATAAAAGCGAAAGGGTGATCAACCATGAAAAACTACCACTACTGCTGTTTGAGCCGTTAGAGGTAGATGGCGGAGGTGCTGGAGTATTGTTTGCACTTATATTTACTTGAATTTGATTATTGGTTAAATCGGTATCTAGCGTATCGCTACTGACCGAAAGCATTAGAGAGTCCATACCGGTAGTGTTGGCTGTTAAATCCAATGTAAAAGAGAGTGTTGTTGAGCCAGCGAGTTCATTACAGACAATTTGTAATTCAGTAATGATACAGCCATCATTATTGCTTATGCCCTTTAATGAGTTAAAAGTTAATAGCTCAGGTAATACAATATCGAGTATTATGTTGTGGCTAGTATCGTTATCAATATTTGTTAGGGTAAATGTCAGGCTTTTAACGACATTAACGCCAAAAGAGCCATTGTCATTGGTGGTTATTGCCAAATCAGCTTCAGTGAATGAACTAGCTTGTTGCATATATTGATTTAAGTTACTGTTGTTTATGTCGTAAATAGCAACATCATCTACGCCATTTTGATCAAAGTCGGCAACAATAACTGTGCCAGTATCGGCAAAAAAGCCATTACTGTTTAAAACAAAATTTTGCGTGATGGTGTCTAAAATAAAGACTTGTATTACACCATTAGTATTATGTATTAATAGATCATCACTGCCATCAGCATTAAAGTCACCAACATGAGTTGATGTGACTTTTGCATTGCCAAATGTTTGAATTAATGTCAGTTCATCACTTTGTGAGCTTATTTGTAGCAGTATTTTATTAAATTGTTGCTCAGCATTAACTACAATAATTTCCATAAGCTGGTCATTATCAATATCAATAAAGCTTAACTTACTCTCGGTGCCATTGATAAATTCAATATTTGCTGGCCCATTCAATTGTTGACTGTTCTTTGCCTCTGCTAGTGTAGCTATAAAATCAAAATGAATTTCGGTGATTTTATCTAATTGTTCATCTAAGCGAGTTAATAATAAATCTATTGCATTGGTTGCCCCGTGGCTTAAGCCAACTAATTTGGCATCTTCAATGATGATATTTTCTTGATAGATCAAGTCAAACATACCATTACTAAATTGATAGATAATAAACTGTGAAGACGTTTTCACTAGCATGAATACCTTATTATCACTCTCTGTCACTTGTAATAACGTTGAATTTTTTATTGATTGAACAAAACTAAAAGTCTCGTTATTCGTTATTCTTATTTGAATATCATCCTCTACCTGACCGACAAGATCGGCCAAGCCATCGGCATTGATATCAGTGATTATTAATGGTGAACCTGCATTGATATTTTCTGAATAAACTAAATTCAGAGTAAGCGGATCGTAAATTAGTAACTGATGTTGTCCATTATGCAAACGAGAAACTACAATACCTTCTTGTATATCACCTAGTACTTGAGTACTAAAATTAAGGGAATTCACTCCAAATATTGTTGTGTTATTTGAACTTTGTTCAACAATATTGCTAATAACACTGATATCGGCACTTATTGATCTATTACTCGATGAAATGTTGGCGTTTATATCACCAATTTCATCAGGCACAATGTTCAGGGTGAAATTATTCGTTTCATCTGCTGCGTTGGCAATACATTCGAAAACATTATTGTTAGCGGTACAGTCATCAGAAGAAGCGCTTAATAAACCGGTTAAAGTGACATTAATAATGTTACTGGCACCTTCAATGGGGGCAAAACTTATATTAAGGTTAACGTTATCGCCAATAATTACCTTTGTTGGAGAAAAACTGGCAAAAAGGCTATCGATGATTGGCGTTTTATTTTGAACCTCAATAATAAACGTTTGTTCACTTGTTAAGTTACCATCGGATACTTGAATGATTATTTCAATGTTGTCTCGTTGATCACTGGGAACTATGCCTGACAGTCTATTTTGATTATCAATAATAAGATAAGCAGGTGCCGTTACAATGGTAAATTCTAACAGTGTAGAATCAGCATCCATTGCTAATAGCTGATAGCTATAGTTTTGTCCGGCAACAGCCGAAGTCACTGGCGTTGAATTAAACAGTGGTTGATCATTAATAGCAGTAATGTTTATTTGTACTATGACCGTTTCACTAAAAAACTCACCATCAGTATTCCTATAACTAAATTGGTCATTTATCGACTCACTGCCATCATGTTGATAAGAAAAACTACCATCACTGGCTAGATTAAATGACAGGGCATGAGCGGGCATGTCTATTAGCGCTACGGTTAAGTTGTCATTATCTATATCTGAGTCATTAGCGAGTACACCTAAGCTACTGTTAACAATTAAACTTGCCCCTTCATTAGTATTATAAATATCTGCAACCGCTGTTGGGGGGGTATTGCCGGTAACAGTGATATTAAAGGGGCTCAATGAGGATGTTAGGTTGCCATCGCTAACGGTTAAAATAATATTGGTGTAAACACCAATATCACTCGTGTCAGGGGTACCACTGAGTAAACCAGTTTGGCTATTAATTATCATCCAGTTTGGTTTGTTAGTTATTGAAACGCTTAAACTATCATCATCTGGGTCAGAAATATCAGGTAAGAAGTTATAACTTTCACCGGATGCTACGCTGTTTGAAGGTGAACCTGAAATATTTGGCGCATCATTTATCGGGTTTACAGTCAGGGTAAAGGATTTAGCGCTGGTGAGTAAACCATCACTGGCATTAATGGTTATTTGAGTATTTCCGTTAGCATTAGCTATCGGCATTAAGGTGATTGTTCTGTTGTTGCCACTACCGCCAAGTGTTATGGCAGAATTTTTGACTAACGCCTGATTGCTAGAAGTTGCTGAAATTGTTAAATTGCTACTTGAAGACTCGGCATCAGAAACCGTAAAATTTATTGCGCCGCTGGACTGATCTTCATTCACAGTTTGTGTTGAAACTGACGAAATAACAGGTGCAGTATTAGCGACTCCTGAAATTGCATATCCAAGATCTCTTAATGTTTGTATTTCAAAAGCGGCAAAAGTTCTGTTGGTTGTGCCCCTAGAAATAACCTCGGTCATTACCGCACTAACCCCTAAAGCATCTGTTGCTGTTTTGTTCCAATGACTTAAGCTACTACCAACTTCAAAGGGAGAAGGGGATCTGACAGGGGGCTTTACACCTAAGCTTGTTTGCGCATTACTACCGTTAAAAACAATGTCATTATTATCTAAATCATTTGTGGTTAGAATAAAATTGCCAGTTGAGTCAAATAAATTTGTATTGGGCGATTGCTGTAAAAGTTGATCAAAGGTAGTAAACCCACCACCGGAAGATACCCCATTTTCATTTAGCAAAGTGGTGAAGCCTAAACCATGGGTAATTTCATGAACAATAATTGTGAAAAAATCAGACTCATTTACTGCAGGAAAACCTGAACCAATGTTCCAATCATGACCAAAGTCTATAGTTATTGTGATATCAGGAATGCCAGCAAAAGGATCAACTCCGCTACTAATATGTTGAAATGCAAAGCTTGATTGAAAGCCAGTTTGTACAAAAAATAGCGCCCCGCCAAAGGCTAAAGCACCTGTGCCATCGGTTTGCGATTGAGAAACCTCTATATCCAAACTGCCCGTATTAATAAAATTACTTATAACATAGGCTACAGCATCGTTAAAAGTTGCTTGTCTTTGCACACCATCTATTGGGTCGTCAAAACCTAAACCATTGCCATCAACAACATCTAAATAGGTTATGTTGGTGGACACGGTCATGTTTTTATTTTCTAGCGTTGTTTTTGCCTGGTGGGAGGGGGGGATTATCACTTGAGGCCATTGCTTGGCTGAAATAACCTGCCAACCATCCATCGTTTTATAGGCTATTTTTTGTTCAGACTCAACAGCCTTGCTGGTAAAAACAGACATAAACACCGCTATTAATAGGACGAATGCACTATAAGATTTCATATATAAATGTCCATACATTATCTTTAGCTTGTTTATCATTTACGCTACATAGCGTAATATTTTAACTTTGTTAATATTAAGCCTATGCAGCAAAGTTAATTTTCGCAAGTCAACAAATCCTAAAGTTAGTGGACAATTTTGTGATAATTCAGTGAGGATTTAGGCCATTTTTAGAAAAATTCTTGTATGACTTTGTTTTTTTCGCAAAATTTGAAATTAAACCTTTACAAAACTTACCACACTATTTAATATTCGCCCCGCTAAACGTTACCACGTTTATCATTTGGTGAGATGGCTGAGTGGTCGAAAGCACCGGTCTTGAAAACCGGCAAGGGTTTGTAGCCCTTCTAGAGTTCAAATCTCTATCTCACCGCCACATTTAGAAAAGCCTGTTACGAAAGTAACGGGCTTTTTGCTTTCTAATTCGGTACTGGTTTAACAAACCAATGAGGGTTTGTAGCACAGCACCTGCAATAGAGTTCAAATCTCTATCTCACCGCCACATTTAGAAAAGCTCGTTACGAAAGTAACGGGCTTTTTGTTTTCTAACTCGGTACTGGTTTAACAAACCAATTAGGGTTTGTAGCACAGCCCCTGTAATAGAGTTCAAATCTCTATCTCCAGGTTTTTATCACATCCTTGTGAAACTACATAACTTAATCCTTGAAGTTAACCGCCACATTCAAAGAATCTGCTAGTCGAAAAACGAATGAATTTTATTTTTTTAAAGTAGTGACAATGGCTACTCATCCTTAGAATTGATGATCTTTAACCAATCCACAAATTAATTCATGTATTTTAAACTACTACTTTTTAAGATCTGAACTATATTTTAGTTACGAACTGGGTAACTCGCTAAGAGTTGAAATTATGAATGACAGTAAACGAATTTTAGTGGTAGACGATGAACCGCTTAATCGAGAAATCATGATTGAATTTCTATGTGACGAGTTTTCTCAAGTAGAGGTCGCTGTTAGTGGTGAGGAATGTCTAAATATTTGCCGTAAAGAACTACCTGATCTTATTTTACTGGATGTCAACATGCCAGGCTTGGACGGATATCAAACATGTTTACAGCTTAAGGATGTTGATTATGAGAACAAAACCTCTGTTATTTTCGTTTCAGCCCATGGCCAAGCAGAGGATCGAATAGAAGGCTATAAAGCGGGAGCGGTCGACTATCTTGTTAAACCGTTCGAACCTGAAGAACTGTTGCAAAAAATTAATCGTACTTTGGCATATCAAGATGATGTTTCAGATTTAAGAGCGTCTGTCGCAAGTTCGAATAAAGTGGCTTTTTCAGCAATGACGGTTAGCAGTGAACTGGGCGAAATTATTAGAATAATGGAGGAAATGTTCCTAGTTACCGGATATGAAGAGCTTTCTGAAAAGTACTTCGAATGGAGTCAAAGTATGGAGTTAAATAGCTGTATACGGATTAAAACTGATAACGTTGAACTTTGTTTGGCTAATAATGCTTTCAGTACCCCTATTGAACGTGAGTTAATGGAGTTGCTAGCGAGTAAAGGTCGCATTTTTAGTTTTGATTCTCGTACACAATTTAACGGTTCTAGCGTGCAAATATTAATTAAAAATATGCCAAAGGCTGATGAAGAGAAATACGGACGATTAATTGATACATTACCTGTGATTTTAACGGGTATCGATAAATGTATTATCCGTATTTACGAGTTAACTCTAAAAGAGCAGCAACAAAAAAACATACAAGAGACAATTTCAAAGATTAGGTCGATATCCAGTCATACAAGCCGTGCATTTGAAGAAATGCAAAACGATATTTCAAACGTATTTAATGAGTTCCAAGGCGCGCTGGACTGGGAAATACCCCGTATGGGGTTAGAAGATGACCAAGAAAAATTGATCATGAAGTTAGCAGATGATTGTATGGGAAAATCACATAAAGCAACAGATATTGGTAGTGGGATTCGAGCAGACTTGAATAAAATAATTTTGCTCTTGCAAGATATAAGTTAAGAAAAATTTATCATGTTCACATAGTGTTTATCAGCACCGAACTTTCACATGGGTTAATTCAATAATGATTAAATTTTGCTACATCAAAGGCATATTTATACTATTGATGGTAACTAATAGTTCCATTATAAACTCAAAACAAGTTGAACTATCAAGAATCTCAACAGAAGAAGGCCTTTCTGTAGGTCGTGTTACAAAAATAGTACAAGACATAGAAGGTTTTATCTGGATAGCTACTGAAATGGGTTTAAACCGGTATGATGGATATGAAATTGATATTATAAAAGGGCCTAATGACATATTCGAAAGAGAGTATATTATTGAGCTTTTTAATGATGATTCAGGAAGTATTTGGATTGGTACACAAACAT
>MAAC01006783.1_pt1 | contig 15249 bp, 10 predicted proteins | sample 1115981 | NCBI WGS metagenome assembly MAAC01 (sample SAMN04961126, study PRJNA320927) | seawater metagenome | isolation source: sample BD02T64 sea water enriched with oil for 64 days | place: USA:Gulf of Mexico | collected 2013-07-27 | reverse complement strand
TTTTTTTTAAATCAAAATACTATATTTGCACTCGCAAAAAATCAATAAAAAGATCAGATGAAAGCTGGAATTGTAGGATTACCAAACGTAGGAAAATCAACTTTATTTAATTGTTTATCGAATGCAAAAGCACAAAGTGCAAACTTTCCTTTTTGTACCATAGAACCCAATATTGGTGTGGTAAATGTACCTGATGAAAGATTAGAGAAATTAGAGGAGTTAGTGAGTCCAGAAAGAGTACAGCCTGCAACTGTAGAAATTGTTGATATTGCGGGGTTGGTTAAAGGAGCAAGTAAAGGAGAAGGTTTGGGAAATCAATTCTTAGCAAATATTAGAGAAACAGATGCCATTATTCATGTATTGCGTTGTTTTGATAACGACAATATTATTCATGTAGAAACAACAATTGATCCTATTAGAGATAAAGAAATAATTGATATTGAACTGCAACTAAAAGATTTAGAGGCTGTAGAGAAAAAATTAGAAAAAGTAAAACGTAATGCGAAAACTGGAAACAAAGAAGCGCAAGCCGAGTTAGCAGTATTGTTGAAAACCCAAGAAACCTTATTAAAAGGAGAATCAGTAAGAACTATTGAGTTTACAGAAAAAGAAGAAGTGATTGTAGAAACATTACAGTTGATTACTGTAAAACCAGTATTGTATGTTTGTAATGTTGATGATAAATCGGCTGTTACTGGAAATGCATATGTTGATAAAGTAAAAGAAGCAATTAAAAATGAGGATGCTGAAATCATCATTTTGGCAGTGGGAACAGAAGCTGATATTAATGAATTGGATGATTATGAAGAGCGTCAATTATTTTTAGAAGATTTAGGCTTGACAGAACCAGGAGCTTCAAAATTAATTAGATCAGCATATAAATTATTAAAATTACAAACTTATTTTACAGCAGGGGTAAAAGAAGTTAGAGCTTGGACAATTAATGTGGGTGATACCGCACCACAAGCAGCAGGAGTAATTCATACAGATTTTGAAAAAGGCTTTATTAGAGCAGAGGTAATTAAATACACTGATTATGTGGCTTTAGGAACTGAGGTGAAAGTAAAAGAAGCTGGAAAACTATCTATTGAAGGGAAAGAATATATTGTTCAAGATGGAGATATGATGAACTTTAGATTTAATGTATAACTGACATTGAACATCGTAATTTAAGATTGAACAAAACTTTTTTAAAACGCATACTCTTTACATTTGGGCATGCGTTTTTTTAATTTTATAAAATCTGGGGTAAGTATTGCTATTGTTGGAATAATACTGTTCTCTGCAAAAGCAGTAATGGTCAAGTTGGCCTACCAATATCAAGTAAGTTCCATTCATTTGTTATTGTTTAGGTTGGGGTTCTCCTTGCCTATATATATCGCATTCATTCTTTATTATAAGCCGAAGCAGAAAGAAGTAATTAAAAAATCAGACTATGTGTGGTTGCTCTTTTTTGGGTTTATTGGGTATTACCTCGCTAGTTATTTTGATTTTTTAGGACTTCAATATATAAAAGCTGGCTTGGAGAGAATTGTTTTATTTGTGTACCCAACCTTAGTGCTTCTCATTTCTAGATTATTTTTCAAAAAGACACTTCAAAAGAAACAGGTTGTGGCTATTTTTGTTACATATATTGGTGTTGTAATTGCTTTCTGGAATGAGATCGAATTATCTGAAGGCAACTTGTATTTAGGTGTTTTTCTAGTTTTCTTAAGCGCTTTAGCATATGCTTCTTATTTAGTAGGAAGTGGCTGGTTGATTCCTAAGTTTGGTGTAGTGCTTTTTACATCTTATGCAATGGTTGTGTCAACGATTTGTGTTGTGGTTCATTATTTAATTACAGACCGATTGCCTCTTGTGAATTATCCAAGAGAAGTATACGTGTTAGGTGCATTGATGGCCTTTGTTTCTACGTTAATACCATCATTCTTGGTCTCATTAGCAATTAAGAAAATGGGGGCTTCGACATTTTCAATTATAGGAAGTATTGGACCCATTTCTACCATAATTTTGGCATATATCTTTTTAAATGAAACGGTTTCGGGACTGCAGATATTTGGCTCTGTAATTGTGATTTCTGGAGTTGTTTTTGTAGCGAAAAAATAAAAAATAAAAAAGTTGAAATTCTGTTAATAACTAATTTGTCAGAGCATTTCTTTTTTTAGATGTAAGTACTATTTTAGCAAGGCATTCAATCTTCTCAATTTATGACACAAGAAACAAAATATACCGAAGACAATATTCGATCTCTCGATTGGAAAGAGCATATCCGTATGCGTCCTGGAATGTATATTGGTAAGTTAGGAGATGGTTCATCTCCAGATGATGGGATCTATATATTGTTAAAAGAGGTATTAGATAACTCGATTGATGAATATGTGATGGGTGCTGGGAAAACCATCGAAATTTCTATTAGAGATAAGCAAGTAACCGTTCGAGATTATGGTCGGGGAATTCCACTTGGAAAAGTAGTAGATGTGGTGTCAAAAATGAATACTGGTGGGAAGTACGATTCTAAAGCGTTTAAAAAATCGGTTGGACTAAATGGAGTTGGTACCAAAGCAGTGAACGCCTTGTCAGATTACTTTAAAGTACAATCAATAAGAGATAATAAAACTTCTTGGGCAGAATTTAATCAAGGAAATTTAATTGAGGAAGAAAACGCACATGAGTCATCATTACGAAAAGGAACAAAGGTTCAGTTTATCCCAGATGAAAGCATTTTTGGAAAATATAAATACAGAAATGAATATGTAGCCAAGATGTTGAAGAACTATGTGTATTTAAACACGGGTTTGACCATCGTTTTTAATGGTGAGAAATTCTTTTCTGAACATGGACTGAAAGATTTATTACAAGAAAACACTTCAGAAACAGATTTATTGTACCCAATTATTCATTTGAAAGAAGAGGATATTGAAATTGCAATAACACATAGTAAAACACAATACTCAGAAGAATACCATTCGTTTGTAAACGGACAGCACACTACGCAAGGAGGAACGCACCAAGCAGCATATCGAGAAGCTATTGTAAAAACAATAAGAGAATATTTTGGTAAAAATTATGAGTCATCAGATATTCGTAAGTCAATTATTTCTGCCATCGCCATAAAAGTAATGGAGCCTGTTTTTGAAAGTCAAACAAAAACAAAATTAGGTTCAACAGAAATGGGGGGCGGTTTGCCAACGGTTAGAACGTTTATCAATGATTTTGTAAAAACACAATTAGACAACTATCTACATAAAAATACGGATGCAGCAGAAGCAATTCAGCGCAAAATATTGCAAGCAGAGCGTGAACGTAAGGAATTGTCTGGAATTAGAAAATTAGCCAAAGACAGAGCTAAAAAAGCCAGTTTACACAATAAGAAGCTTCGAGACTGTAGAATCCATTTATCAGATGTAAAAAGAGAAGGGTATTTGGATACCACGTTGTTTATTACAGAGGGGGATTCGGCTTCGGGATCTATCACAAAATCTAGAAATGTAAATACACAGGCAGTATTTAGCTTAAAAGGGAAACCGTTGAATTCATATGGATTGTCTAAGAAGATTGTGTATGAAAATGAAGAATTTAATTTATTACAAGCAGCCCTGAATATAGAAGATGGTTTAGAGGGTTTGCGTTATAATAATATTGTTATTGCTACAGATGCCGATGTAGACGGGATGCACATTCGTTTGCTACTGATTACATTCTTTTTGCAATTTTTCCCTGAAGTGATTAAAGAAGGACATTTGTATATCTTAGAAACACCGTTATTTAGAGTTCGAAATAAAAAAGATACGTATTATTGTTATTCAGACGAAGAAAAGAAAGAGGCTATTGGGAAATTAAGAGGCAAGCCAGAGATTACTCGATTTAAAGGATTGGGAGAGATTTCTCCAAACGAATTTGTACATTTTATTGGAAACGATATTCGTTTAGATCCAGTTATGTTGGATAAAGAAATTCCTGTGGAAGAAATGCTTTCTTTTTACATGGGTAAAAACACACCAGATAGACAGAAATTCATTATTGAGAATTTAAAGGTTGAATTGGATATAATTGATGAAGAAGTATGAGCGAAGAAATTAACGACTACGAACACGAAGAAGAAATGAATCACCAGACCGATCCGGTCGAAACCATTACCAAGGTTACAGGGATGTACAAGGAGTGGTTTTTAGATTATGCTTCGTATGTGATTTTAGAAAGAGCAGTTCCTGCAATCGATGACGGTTTTAAACCTGTTCAGCGTCGTATTATGCATTCTATGAAAGATTTAGATGATGGGCGTTACAACAAAGTAGCAAACATCGTGGGGCATACCATGCAGTATCATCCGCATGGAGATGCTTCTATTGGTGATGCCATGGTTCAAATTGGTCAGAAAGAATTGCTGATTGATATGCAAGGAAACTGGGGAAATACATTGACTGGAGATAGGGCCGCAGCATCAAGATATATTGAGGCGAGACTGTCTAAATTTGCCTTAGATGTTGTTTTTAATGCCAAGACAACCGAATGGCAATCTTCTTATGATGGTCGTAGAAAAGAACCTGTAAACCTTCCTGTAAAATTCCCAATGTTATTGGCTCAAGGAGGAGAAGGAATCGCAGTAGGATTATCAACTAAAATACTACCACATAACTTTAATGAATTAATTGACGCGTCAATCAAACATTTAAAAGGACGAAGTTTTAAGATTGTTCCTGATTTTTTAACAGGTGGCGTTGCAGACTTTACCAACTATAATGAAGGGAAGCGTGGCGGTAAAGTTCGTGTACGTGCTAAAATATCTCAACAGGATAAGAAAACCTTGGTTATTACAGAAATTCCGTTTGGAACCACAACCACTTCATTAATTGATAGTGTCTTAAAAGCAAATGACAAAGGGAAGATAAAAATCAAAAAGATTGAAGACAACACTGCAGCCAATGTAGAAATATTGGTGCATTTACCAACGGGGATATCACCAGATAAAACCATAGATGCCTTATTTGCTTTTACAAATTGTGAAAATTCAATTTCACCTTTGTGTTGTGTTATTGAAGACAATAAGCCTGTGTTTGTTGGTGTTCATGAGGTATTGCGTAAATCAACTGACAATACGGTTGAGTTGTTGAAGCTTGAATTAGAAATACAATTAAAGGAATTAGAAGAGCAATGGCATTTTGCTTCTTTAGAGCGTATTTTTATTGAAAACAGAATCTATCGTGATATTGAAGAAGAAGAAACTTGGGTGGGCGTTATCGCTGCAATTGGAACTGGATTAAAACCACATATCAAACATTTAAAAAGAGCCATTACCGAAGAGGATATTGTTCGATTGACAGAAATTCGAATAAAGAAAATTTCGAAATTTGATATTGATAAGGCAAAACAGCATATTGAAAGTTTAGAAGATAAAATTGAAGAAGTGCGAAACTACTTAGCAAACCTTATTGAGTTTGCTATCAACTTTTTTAAACGTTTAAAAGTGACTTATGGAAAAGGGAAAGAGCGTAAAACGGAGATTAGAATTTTTGATGATATCGTCGCTACAAAAGTGGTAATGCGAAACACAAAATTATATGTCAACAGAGAAGAAGGTTTTGTTGGAACATCACTGCGTAAAGATGAGTATGTAACCGATTGTGCAGATATTGATGACATTATTGTGTTTAAGAGTGATGGAAGTATGATGATCACAAAAGTGGCCTCTAAAACTTTTGTAGGAAAAAACATTATTCATCTGGCAATCTTTAAAAAGAATGATAAGCGCACCGTGTATAACATGATGTATAAAGATGGAGCCAAAGGGCCGAGTTATATGAAGCGTTTTACAGTTACTGGAGTTACCAGAGATAAAGCATACGATTTAGCGAATGGAACCAAAGGTTCTAAAGTGTTGTATTTTACAGCAAATCCAAACGGGGAGGCAGAAGTGGTGACTATTAACTTGCGTGCGGTTGGTAGTATTAAGAAATTGAAATGGGATATTGATTTTGCAGATTTAGCAGTAAAAGGAAGAGGTGTAAGAGGAAATACAATTACAAAGTTCTCGATAAAGAAAATTGAATTTAAAACATCTGGAGTTTCTACGTTAAAACCACGTAAAATTTGGTTTGATGAGACTGTACAACGTTTAAATGTTGACAATAGAGGAACGTTGTTAGGAGAGTTTAGAGCGGAGGATAAATTGCTGATTGTACATCAATCTGGTAAGGCAAAGGCTATAACACCTAATTTGGCAAGTCATTTTGAAGATGATATGATTGTGTTAGAAAAATGGAAGCCAAACAAACCTTTGTCAGCCATTTATTTTGATGGAGAGAAAGAACGTTATTATGTAAAACGTTTTTTAATTGAAAACATTGATAAAGAGGAGTTGTTTATCTCCGAGCACCCCAAGTCGAAGTTAGAAATTATTGCAACAGATTATAGGCCCATAGCGGAGGTTATTTTTTCTAAAAGAAGTTTAGAGAATGTCACTGTGAATTTTGAAGAGTTTATTGCTGTAAAAGGGATAAAGGCACAAGGAAATCAATTCTCTACGGATAAGGTTAAACTAGTTAATTTACTAGAATCATTGCCTTTTGAGGAGCCAGAAGAGGTTGTGTCGGAAGAAATTGAGGTTGTAGAAGAAGAAGTCCTTTCTGAGGAAACACTGCCTTTAGAAATTACAAATTTAGAGGTTGTTTCAGAAAAACCGGTGAGTATGAGTAGTGAAGAGAAAGCGAGAAGAGCTTTGCAAAAAACGATTGAAAGGAAAAAGGCTGAGCAAAAAGCAAGGGATGAAGAAAATCAAACAAAACTGTTTTAGTAATGAATAAAACGATTGGTTTAATTGGTGGAATGACACCAGAATCTACGATTCTATATTATAAAGAACTGAATCGATTGGCGTCTATTAAGTATGGATCGAAGCATACTTGCAATGTGTTGATTGAATCTGTTGATTTTGGAATGGTTTCGAAGTATCAAACAGAAAACCGTTGGGATTTATTAGATGAAATGATGGTGAAAGCTGCTCGAAACTTAGAGAAAGCAGGTGCAACCTGTGTGCTGATTTGCGCAAATACAATGCATCTAACTATTGATGCAGTTAAAAAAGCAGTAGCAATTCCGGTATTACATATTGCTCAGGCAACTTCCTTGAAGATTAAAGAAAAGGAGCTGCATAAAGTAGCGTTGTTAGGAACAAAATATACGATGGAGAAACCATTTTACTCGGATGTTTTGTCTCAATTTGGTATAGAAACTATCATTCCAAATGAAAAGGATCGAGCGATTATTCATGCGGTAATTTATGAAGAGTTGGCTTTTGGCAATGTGAATTCGAATTCAAAAAAAGAATATCTAAGAATTGTTGAAGAGTTAATTTCGAATGGGGCAGAAGGAGTTATTTTAGGTTGTACGGAGATTCCAATGTTAATCAGTCAAGAAGATATTTCAGTTCCGGTATTTGATACCACAACTATTCATGCAAGAAACGCATTTAATTTAATGAATCAATAGGATGAATTTAGTTAATGAGGTTTTAAGGCTGGATTCAGCTTGGAGTATTTCTGTATATATAATTGCCATATTGCTGCTTTCTTGGATGTTTTCGAGATTGATGCGTTTGGTGATTGTTACGTATTTAAAAAGATCAAAATCAGAAAAATATAAAAACACAAGTCTTCAGTTTTTGAAAAATTCAATTAAATTTTTCATTGTACTTATTGCTCTTTTCTATATTATAATGACGGTTCCTTCATTAAGAAGTAAGGCAACACTTATTTTTTCGGGAGCAGGGATTTTAGCCGCTATTATTGGTTTTGCAGCGCAAGCTGCGCTGTCTAATTTAATTGCTGGGGTTTTTATTGTTATTTTTAAGCCTTTTAGAGTTGGTGATTATATAAAGCTAGACGAAGAACGTATTGGAATTGTTCAAGACATTACGTTAAGGCATACCGTAATTAATAACTTTGAAAATAAACGCTTAATTATACCTAACTCTATTATTAGTACTGAGTCTGTGTTGAATCATACAATTGAGGATTCTCATATTTTAAGTTTTAATAATTTTAAGCTAGGGTTGTTTGCTGATCTAGATTTGGCAAAACAAATAATTGAAGAAGAGGCGTTAAAATTAGATGGAGTTATAGACTATAGAACGCCAACCGAAGTATTGACTACAACAAATCAGATTGAAGTTCGTGTCATTGATATAAACGAGAGTTATATTCATATAAGAGCCTATGTGTGGATTAATGATCCGTTTAAAGAGTTTAAAATAAAATGTGCTCTAAAAGAAGCTGTGCATAAACGTTTTGTAAAAGAAGGAGTTGATTTGCCAATCCCAATAAGAAGAATTATAAAGGCAGAAGATTGATGCTTGCCTCTAAATTGAGGGAAAGATCAAGCAATAATATTTGTTGAATATAAAGCGCTTAGAAAGCTGTCTTTGTTTAAGGTTCTTGTTAGTATAGTTTCCGTGCAGTTTTGTGTGTATTCCGTTGTGTGGCTTTATCTATGTGTTTTATATAGAGTTTCCCTTCTAAGCACCATGTAGCCAATTGCCCTATTGGAGTTCTTTTTCTAGTTATTCTTTTATTAAATGATATAGCAGCTACCTGTTCTTAATCCATTTTACTAAAAAAAGTAGGTGTGTAGTCTACTAATAATTCAGGATGTGTAATTTTAATGATGTCCTTTAAGACTAGGTCTGGTCTTGTTGGTCCAAGTTCAAAATAAATAGTACCCCCAGTTTCTCCAACAGTATTTGCAAAGGTAAAAAGCTGGTCGTTTTTAAAAGCAGTAAATGTTTGGTAGTTTTTATTTCTGCTTAGCATTTGTTCCTTGTTTCTAAAGAAACCAGGAGCAATCCAGATATCTGCATTTTTTCCTTTGTCAAGTATGCTTTCGAAACTAATAGATAAACTTCCTTTTCCTTTCGAGTTTTTCCACAAATAATTGGTGTTTGCATCTTTTAAAAACTGGGCAACAAAGCTTTCTCCAGCTGGTAGGTTCCAGATATCTTTACTCATAATCGCACCAGAAAGAATACTAGGCGCATTTTTCGCTTTACTTGCAATTAATTTTGCGTCATTATAATTCTTTTCAATTAGGTTAAAAATACTATCTGCTTCTTTTTCTTTATTGTATAAAACCCCAAAGAATTTAATCCATTCCGCTCTGCCAAGTGGCGTCTCTTCTAACCAATCTCCATTTAAGATGACTGGTATTCCAGATTTCTCTATCAAGTTTAAAGACTTGTTGGTTTTACTCATGCTAAATCCAACAACAACATCTGGTTTTAAATCTAACAGAATCTCTGTGTTTAGTGCGGCTTTAATTCCGACCTCTTTTATTGATTTATTAGCGATGAGTTTTCTTGTTTTTGGAGAGGAAATATATTTTGTATGTGGAAAGCCAATTAAGGTGTTTTCTACGCCTAATAATTCCAACATTGGAATGTGTGTTGTAGAAGTAACTACTATTTTTTGTATTGGAACATGAATAGGTTCTTTTTTAAAGTCAATTATTACGTCTGTTGATTTAGGGTATAATATGTATTCAAATTGCTCTTTAGCGTTTAGGTAGGGGGTTTTTATTATTAGTTTTTTATAATCTTTAAAATACTGAATATCAAATCCTTTAGCGTATTTTACTTCAATAGAAGGTTTAGGTGAGGTAATTTGCTTTTTCGGACTTGTGTTTTCTTTACAGCCAATTAAAATGAAGAATACTAAAATTAGGTTAATCGATGATTTCATGTGTAATAATTTGAATTGCAAGATTACAAAAATGTTCTGAATAAAATTTTATTACAATAGAAATTCAAGTACATTTGCCGCGAATTTTGGTTTTATCACCTAATTGCTAGTTGATAGATTAAAAGGGAATTTGGTGACGCAATTTTGTAATTGTTATCCCAAAGCTGTTCCCGCAACTGTAAGCTTTGTCCTTTTAGAAAGGATGCTTGTAATAATTCTTTAACCACTGTTTTATTTCTGAAATATTCAGATAGAAATGGGAAGGTGAATTACAAGACGCGAGCCAGGAGACCTGCCACGAATCAAACACTAAAAACTTTCGGGATAAAAGTTTATGTACCTACATTTTGTACAGAATTTTCCTGATTTATTTATTTTAATTAAATCATTTACAATGAAAAAACAATTCACAATTGTTGGTGTTTTAGCTATTACATTAGCTAGCACGAGCGTTTTTGCGCAAAAGTCACAAGAAAAAGAAATTGACTTAGACGAGGTGGTTATTACAGCGACTAAGTTTAAATTAAAAAAAGAGAAAATTGGTAAAGTAATCACTAAGATTACTCAAAAAGAGATTCAGAACAATGCTGGTAAAACGGTATTGGAATTACTGAACAATGTTTCTGGTATCGAAATTAAAGGATTAAATTCTAATCCAGGAGTAATTAAAGGAACCTATGTTCGTGGAGGTAGAAGTAGACAGGTATTGGTTTTAATAGATGGGATTCCAGTTTCTGATCCTTCAGGAATTAATCAAGAGTACGATTTGCGTTTGTTATCATTAAATCAAATAGAATCTATTGAGGTTTTAAAAGGAGCATCTAGTGTGTTGTATGGTTCTGGAGCTGCAACAGGAGTAATTAATATCATTCTTAAAAAAGGAAAAGGGAAGGCAATATCGGCTACTTACGAAACAAGCTTAGGAACGAATAATGACGCAAATTCTAAAAGTTTACGTTTGTTAGATAGAAACCAAAATATTAGTGTGAATGGTCGCTTAAATAGTTTTGATTATTTGGCTTCGTTTAATGTGACAGGTGTTGATGGTATGTCATCAGCAAAAAGTAAAACAGCTACTAACTTTCAACATGATTCTTATTTAAAAAAGAGTGGTATGGTGAAGTTGGGCTACAAACTGGCTACTAATTTAAAAGTTGATGGATTTTTAAATTATGAAGTTTTTGATACAGAATTTGATGCAGGTGCTTACAGTGATGAGTCACGTAATTTTTGGGAGTATTCTCAAATTCGTTACGGAATAAAACCAAGTTTTAAATACCGTAAAGGAGATCTGTTTGCTACCATTTCTTTGAATAAAATTGAAAGAAACTTAGAGCAGTATAGTTCGTATTCTAACGGTATTTATAATATCGATTACGAAGGAAATAGTATTAATGTAGATGTGGTAAATAGGTATTCTATAAATAATAATTTTCAAGTTATTGCAGGTGTAAATTACCAAGAGCATGATAATCAGACGGATAGCCCGTTTGGGAATATTGATAAGAAGTTGGCTAATTTTAACACCGTTGACCCGTATGCTTCAGCTGTTTATAATTCAGATTACGGTATTAATGTGAATGTGGGAGCTAGGTTAAATAATCATAGTAATTATGGAAACCACTTGGTATATGATGCAAATGTTTCGGTTAATTGGAAGAAAATAGGAACTGTTGCGATAAAGACATTGACATCGTATAGTACGGCATTCATTGCGCCAAGTTCTTATCAGTTGTTTAATGCGTCTTCTGGTAATGTAAATTTAAACCCTGAGACGAGTAGAACAATTGAATTTGGTTTTGAAGGAAGCGATAGTAAGTGGTTTCAATTAGATGCAGTCTATTTTAATCGATCGGTTCAAGATGCGATTATCTATGTTTCAATGGCAGTTTCACCATGGACTAGTTCTTACGAAAATGCTACAGGAAAAACAACAGTAAGTGGTGTGGAATCTAATCTAACAGTAACTCCCATAGATGGATTAAAAGTGCAAATTGGGTATACCGGTATTACAAAAGATACCAATGCTGATTATATCCCAAAGAGTAAATTAGTAGCAAATATAGAAGTATCTCCATTTAATAATACCTTTGTTTCTTTAGTATATAAGAATGTTGGAGAAAGAACTTATTTAGATAAATGGGGTAGTTTTGGTACTGCAGGAGCAAATGTTGTTTTGCCTTCGTATAATTTACTAGATATCAATGCAAACTATAAAGTATTGGATGGAACTGTTACATTTTTCGGAACAGTTTCTAACATTTTTAATGAAGATTATGAAGAGACTTTAGGGTATTCTACAAGAGGAAGAAACGTTAAGTTAGGACTTAGATTGCAATTCTAAATCTCTAAATTATTTGGAAATAAAAAAACCCTCAGAATTCTGAGGGTTTTTTATTTAGATCAGTTTGTTTACTTCACTTTTTATAAAGACAATTGCTGTGTCAGTAGGCGGTGCAGTTGTTTGATAGGTAATCATCATTTTTTCTCTTAGTTCTTGAGCATCCTTACTTGTACTTGCAATATGTTTTAACTTGCTAATAATTGCTGATTTTGCTGTAATGATCACTTTCCAGCAATCCTCAGAAATATAAATTTGTTGAACAGAATTATGTTCGAACTCTTGCTCTATACTTTTTAATAAAAGTTGTAAGTAGCCCTCAGATGTAGTGTTAACTGGTTTAATTCGTACTAGTAATTTTATGGGATTTACCCTGTCACAAAATAAGACCATTCTTTCATACGCTTGAAGTTTAATGGGGAGCCCATCTTTTTTTCGTTGTGATAAAACTTCAAATTTATTTTGACGATTTAGACTTTTAATATGAATATTAATAAAATAATACGCAACAATTGCCATGATAATTGTTGGTAATGACATTGCTAGCATTTCTGTAATTCCACCTTCCATATATATGATTTAAAGCCCAAAAATATTTAATTCAATTAGATAAATCTAACATTCGCTTAAAAATACTTTTTCGTCAAAACTTATTGCTTTAAAAAATGTCAATAACTTTTATTGTAAACCTCAAGTTGTCATCGTATTTTTGGAGCACTTAAAGAAAATTCCATTGTCAAACTATTTAGATTCCTTAAACCCTCCACAGAGAGCAGCTGTTGTGCAAAAAGACGGCCCAATGATAATCATTGCAGGTGCCGGTTCTGGTAAAACACGTGTGTTAACTTACCGAATTGCGCATTTAATGAAACAAGGTGTAGATGCATTTAACATTTTGTCACTCACCTTTACCAACAAAGCAGCTAAAGAAATGAAAGAACGTATTGGTTCTGTTGTAGGTTTTAGCGAGTCTAAAAATTTATGGATGGGAACTTTTCACTCTGTTTTTGCTAGGATTTTACGCTCAGAAGCAGATAAGTTGGGGTACCCATCAAACTTTACCATTTACGATTCACAAGATTCTGTAAGATTAATTGGCTCTATTATTAGAGAAATGCAATTGGATAAAGATAGGTACAAGTCAAAGCAGGTTTTAGGGCGAATATCATCATTTAAAAATAGTTTAATTACCGTAAGAGCCTATAACAATAACCCCGATTTAAAAGAGGACGATTTAAAAGCAAGTCGACCAAAAATGGGCGATATTTACAAGGAGTATGTAGACCGTTGTTTTAAGTCTGGCGCTATGGATTTTGATGATTTATTGCTTAGAACGAACGAGTTGTTGACCCGTTTTCCAGAGGTATTGGCAAAATACCAAGACCGTTTTAGGTATATAATGGTCGATGAGTATCAAGATACAAACCATTCTCAATATTTAATTGTAAGGGCATTGGCAGATCGGTTTCAGAACATTTGTGTGGTAGGAGATGATTCGCAAAGTATCTATAGCTTCCGTGGTGCAAATATTAGCAATATTTTAAATTTTCAAAAAGATTATCCTGACGTAAAAACGTTCAAGTTAGAGCAGAATTATCGTTCTTCAGACAATATTGTACAGGCCGCAAACTCTGTAATCGAAAAGAATAAAACGCGGTTAGATAAAATAGTGTGGACTTCAAATGATGCCGGAGAAAAGATAAAAGTGATGCGCACCATTTCTGATGGAGAAGAGGGGAGATTTGTGGCGCAATCTATGTGGGAAAACATGATGAATAATCAGTTAACAGCAGATGCATTTGCAGTGTTATACAGAACAAATTCACAATCTAGAGCGATGGAGGATGCCTTGCGTAAAAAAGGCATTCAGTATAAAATTTATGGCGGAATATCATTTTATCAACGTAAAGAAATAAAAGATTTGCTTTCGTATTTGAGAATGTTAATCAATCCAAATGATGAAGAAGCTTTAAAGAGGGTAATTAATACACCTGCTAGAGGGATTGGAGCAACAACTTTAGATAAAATTACGATTGCTGCAAACCATTATAAAAAGTCAATATTTGAAATTTTAAAAAATATTGATAAAATTGATTTGAAGATAAATTCGGGGACAAAAAGTAAGTTGCAGAATTTTGTGAATATTATTTTAGCGCTTCAGGTAGAATCACAAACTAATAATGCTTTTGAAATAGCAGAAACCATAGTTAAACGAGTTGGTTTAATTAAAGAGTTAGAAAAAGAGGGAACGCCAGAGGCCATCAGTAAAGTTGAAAATATACAAGAATTACTAAATGGTATAAAAGATTTTATCACTGACAAAATAGAGACAGGCGAGGATGCTTCTTTACCAAAGTTTTTAGAAGACGTGGCATTGGCGACTGATTTTGATTCTGATAAAAAAGATGACACACCTAGGGTTTCCATGATGACAATACACCAATCGAAAGGGTTGGAATATCCATATGTGTATATCGTTGGCCTGGAAGAAAATTTATTTCCTTCAGGAATGAGTATGAATACTCGAAGTGAGTTGGAAGAGGAGAGGCGTTTGTTTTATGTGGCTTTGACTAGAGCAGAACATCAAGCATATTTAAGTTATGCACAAACACGATATCGTTGGGGAAAATTAACTGATGCTGAGCCAAGTCGTTTCTTAGAAGAAATAGAGGATAAATTTCTAGAATACCTAACACCAAAAAGCCCAGAGCCAAGTGCAAATAGGTTTGTAGATGCGAGCGTATTTGATACGCCTTCAAAAACCATTCGTTTTCAAAAACCGATTAAACGTCAGAAACAAGAGTTTAAAGTAAAAAAAGAGCAGAATTTTACGCCTCCAAAAAACTTAAAAAAGGTAGTAAAGGCAACTTCAGAGAAATCTAATCTTTTTGATAATAACATAACTGTTGGGACCTTTGTAGAGCATAATAGGTTTGGGCCTGGAGAGGTTTTAAGCCTAGAAGGAGCAGGGCCAAATAAAAAAGCCGAAATCAAATTTGGTACAGTAGGAAAGAAAAAATTATTATTGCAGTTCGCGAAACTGAAAGTAATAGGATAAAATACCAAGTATTTAATTTTTGATTACTAAAAATAAATACCTAATTTGCAAACATTAAATACTTCAAAAACAAACCGAAATTTTAAGCGTTATAGCTTTATATTTCAATATACTTTAGAATG
>MAAC01010955.1_pt1 | contig 15259 bp, 16 predicted proteins | sample 1115981 | NCBI WGS metagenome assembly MAAC01 (sample SAMN04961126, study PRJNA320927) | seawater metagenome | isolation source: sample BD02T64 sea water enriched with oil for 64 days | place: USA:Gulf of Mexico | collected 2013-07-27 | reverse complement strand
ATGTTCTCCGGAAAACTAGGCTGCTGCAAGCAATTCTTCCAGTTTCACCGCAGCAGACGTTTCATCGATTTCTTCAACAGCAGCAAGCTCACGGGCCAAACGCTCGAGTGCTGCTTGATACATTTGACGTTCACTGAATGATTGATCAGGCTGCTCAGGACCGCGATGAAGATCGCGAACGACTTCCGCGATCATCACTGGATCACCTGAATTAATCTTCAATTCGTACTCTTGAGCACGACGGCTCCACATCGTACGTTTGGCTCGGGAGCGTCCCTTTAAGGTTGTAAGGGCGTCTTCCATGAGCTTCCGGCTGGACAACTTACGCAGACCCGAACTTTCAGCACGAGCCAAAGGTACACGCAATGTCATTCTGTCTTGCTCAAAAGTCACAATAAGTAAATCAAGAGTAACACCAGAAATTTCCTGGGTTTCAAAGCCTTGAACACGTCCTACACCGTGTGTTGGGTAGACTACGTAATCGCCGGCACTGTATTCTGACTGCTTACCCATAGGATCTTGTCTCTCCGTTTTGACCACCTGATTTCACAGGCTATGTATTCATATAGGTATATTTTTGGGATTTACCAACCCGCCACAACCGCATTAAGCTTATACAGTAGCAAACATACCAAACACGCACAGACACAACATCCCCACTCAATTTAGAAAAATTGGCGGGGCAGGGTCTATCCATAAATGTGAAACTAACTATGCGTGAGTGTTACTATTCACTCGGCACGTTCTCAGCATCCGTCCATCACGTTTTCCTTATACAGGAAAATTAGCAAAATTTCAATATTCGCATAGCACATGCCTGCTGCGCGAAAACAACATAGATTTCGCCTAAGAAAAAAAATTTACACAAGAAAAATAATTAAGGTGACCCTGAAGTATAACGACTTAATCATTCAAAACATCATGGCCTTGTTGAGCACCCTATGTCAGGTGCTCAATCTCACACTTAGCCAGTATCACCCGGCTTTTCGCTGAAATGTTTTTCCAGCTTATCTGATACACCATTCCACTCGTCAGCATCCGCTGGCTTTTCGCCCAACTGAGTGATATTAGGCCAAATATCTGCCCACTTTTTGTTCAGCTCCATCACCGCCTCTGACTCCGGGTCAGTATCGGGCAATATAGCTTCTGCAGGGCACTCTGGCTCACACACACCACAATCAATACATTCATCCGGATGAATGACGAGCATGTTTTCACCCTCGTAGAAACAATCTACCGGGCAAACTTCCACGCAATCCATGTATTTGCATTTAATGCAATTTTCCAGGACGACATAAGTCATCGTCTAATCTCCATTTGGCTCCTGACCAATACTCAGGGCGTTTCCCCTTTGTCTGGTTTCCCAGATTTGTTGCAAAGGGCCTAACCCGTCAAGCCTAAACGAGCAAGGGCTTTTTTTCGTGCCGTACCGTTATCGTGATCTGAAACATGGAGCAACCCGGCAATTCGCCGCATCAGACTGCCTTCATAATGATGCAACTCCCCATCTGCGTAGACAACCTCCCACATCATTTCCATAAATTCAGCCCGCTCTTCAGGGCTGTGACTATCATTGATAACACGGGTAAACCCAAATAGTTGACTGGAGCTATCAGCCCTTTCTTCAGCAAGCGCAAGAAGCTCTTGCCCCTCTTCCGAACTCAAACCCAAGCGGTTTTCAATCAATTCAATAATCTTGGATCGTTCTTCTGGACCAAAATCATCATCCATACCCGCAGCCTCTACCATCAAAGCAGCAGCAGCGATCTTTTTATCATTATGATTAACCAAAGCCCCGTCGGGCTTCTGGGTCAACTCACTCAACATCTCTTTAATACGGCCGAACAAGCTTCCACCTCGTTATTTATAAGTTTCACTGTCTTGAAGGTCTTGAACCCAAGCTCCATACTTAACCTAGTGTTCATACTCCATACAAACAACTCTTCTTGATTTGAAAAATGCAACATACAACAACACCTCATACGACACCAAACAGCATTGACCTCAGACGCCATGCCCCTGCCACTCTCCGCAATCGGCAGGCAATATACGATGTTCTGAAAGGTATTTTGCCCCAAGAAGGATTATTACTGGAAATCGCGAGCGGTACTGGTGAACACGCCGCCTGGCTTGGTCCACAGTTTGCGCCTCTCATCTGGCAAACAAGTGAATACAACCAGGACCTTTTCCCCAGTATTCAAGCCCATATAGAACTAGGGTCGGCAGAGAACATTCGCCCTCCACTCCAGATTGATGTCACGCGAGAGGATTGGGGACTTGGATTAAAGAACGAACAGTCCCTCCAGAACAATGTTGAAGCTATTACTTGCGCAAACATGATCCACATCGCGCCCTGGGACGCGGCTCTCGGTCTTTTTGCAGGAGCGGCTAAATTTTTAAAAGAGGGAGGCGTTTTATTTCTCTACGGCCCGTTCTTTCAACAGGATATCGACCCCACCCCCTCTAACCTTGAATTTGATCGATCACTACGGCTAAAGAATTCAGCGTGGGGAATAAGGCGCCTTGAAGAAGTTTCAGAGATCGCCAAGAGTAACGGACTTACCCTCGATCAAATTATTCCCATGCCAGCGAACAATTTATCCGTCGTGTTCCGTAAAAGGACCAGTCTCACCCCATAAAGGTGAAGAGGCTGCCTCTTTTTGTATCCAGGCAAGAAACGCTTTTGTTTTTTTTCGCTGAGCATCTCGGGATAGAATCGTATATGTTTGCCCACTAGATACAAAGCCAAATGGCGCAACCAAACGTCCCGACTTGATATCTTCACTTACCAATACCCAAGGCGCAATGGCGGCTCCCAAACCTCCCATGACGGCTTCCAGCATAAAATAAAAATGTTCGAAATCGTTGCTTCTTTCCTCCCCAAGCAATTGCACTCCACGGTCTTCCGACCAATCTTGCCATGCCGATTTTCTGGTCAAGGTATGTAACAAGGGCACGCCACTGTGATTTATTAGCTTACCCGTCTGCGTAACCTCAAAACGAGAATCTAACTCCGGCGTCATCACTGGCCCGACCAGCTCCTCAAACAGCGGATGAACCGTCGCATTCCGGGGCCAGTTCCCAGGTCCAACCATAATAGCGAGATCACAAGAAGCCCGTGCAAAATCCGGCATACGCGTTGCTGTGCTCATGCGAACATCAATTTCAGGATACTGCATTGAAAACCTGTGGAGTCTCGGTAATAACCAACGCATCATAAATGTTCCGATGCAAGCAACATCAAGCGGACCCTCATGACGATCAGCGACACTGCTGATGCTTGCTTCCAACTGATCAAATATCGAGGTCAATTGTGGCTGCAATAACATCCCTGCCATGGTCAACTGGAGGCTGTTTCTCGGCCCCTCAAACAACAGAACACCCATAACCTCTTCCAAATGTCGTATTTGCTTACTGATTGCTCCATAAGTGACATTCAATTCATCGGCAGCATCAATCATACGCCCCCTTCGAGCCGTGACCTCAAAGGCACGTAACGCATTCAAAGGAGGAAGTGACGATCTATCCATAAGAGTTTTTCTCACATAAAGAGGAAAAATGATCGGTTTATTCTTTTAAATTCAAGCTATTTAATCAACTTAAATTTGATCATGTGAAAATAAATCCAAATTATCGATCTTGAAATTCAATTATCAATACAACAAACGGGAATTAACACGAATATGGATACGGTCGTTTTTATCGCTGTTATGGCTGGTGCTATAATGCATGCTGGCTGGAATGCCGTTATCAAGGTTGGTTTGGATCGTTTTTCCTCGATCCTGTTGCTTTCTTTGGTTCAAGGTTTGATTTCGTTTGTCCTTATCCCGTTTTTCCCCTCACTTCCTGTAGAGGTCCTCCCCTGGTTACTGGCTTCAATTCTTCTCCATGTCGGGTACAAATTTTTCCTCATCAAGGCATACGAACTTGGTGACCTAAGTCAGATATACCCCCTTGCCCGTGGAACGGCACCGTTAATCGTCTCAATTATCAGTGCAATATTTCTTGGTGAACTTCTTACCCAAACCAAAACCATCGGCATTATCGCAATTGGTCTCGGGATTATAACTATGGCATTTTTGAGGGGGAAAAATACCATACCCTTATCTCGCAGAGCTCTCTTTTTCGCCATGAGCACCGCAGTATTTACAGCGGCCTATACTCTGGTTGATGGAATAGGCGCACGCTTCTCGCTCAACGCTTCGAGTTATACTTTGTGGCTATTTGCAGGGGATAGCCTCTGCATGCTGGTACTCGCCATTATGTTCAGAGGTACAGCCTCCATTTCAAAAACATTCCCGGAATGGAAAAGCGGGTTTGTTGCCGGGACTTTATCTCTCGGATCTTACTGGATCGCCATCTGGGCCATGACAAAAGCCCCAATTGCTTTGGTATCTGGTCTTCGGGAAAGCAGCGTGTTATTCGCCATGTTGATTGCAGTATTTTTCCTCAAGGAAAAAGCCGGGGCTGTCAGGTGGTTATCTGCCTTGGTTATCGGGGCAGGTATTATGATAACAAGATTTTAATCGACCTATTCCGGATAGTCCGCGCACCTTAAGGCAACCCGGAAATCCAACCCGTCAAGAGTTCAAGAAAGGTTTTTCGAATATCAAGCTCAACATCGCTCAAGCTCTCCAACAGCTCAGCCTTTTGAACAATCAAATCCTCTCGGATTTCTTCCTGCCTAATAATTTCCCCTGCGAGACAGGTATCTTTTCTCCCCGCCCAATGCATGTTTACCGGAAAGCCAAAATCTGCCATCCTGTCGTTCCAGGTTGCATCGAGTAACAAAGGCCTTTCTGAGCGCTTGAGCGTAAGACGAACAATATTGTGAAAGTCAGAAACCAGCTCTTGATTTATCATTCTCTGCAATGCTAGCGGCATGGAGGTATGAGGCGGCATTCCTTTGTTAAAGTGGGTAAAGATGCACAATGTTTCGGCTTCGAATTGTGCAGCACGCAATAAATCACGCAACAAAAGGTGTTTTCCGGAGCAGGTGCCCCGGTTTACCTGATAGACAGTTTTCGGATCCCGCTGACCAGCAAAGCCATAAGGAATCTGTCTAACGTGATGATAAATTTCAACGGCTGAAGTTAAGTTTTGCTCAACCAGAACTGCCTGTAAGAACTTGCCATAACTCTGATCAATCATTTTAGATTCAGAAACTTTGGCCTGTTCCACGATCGACATCAACTATTCGCCCCGTAGCTTGTCGGTATCACGTCGTTCTTTTTTTGTTGGCCGCCCAGCCCCGAGTTCTCGAACGGCACTATCGCCAACCGGAATATTCTTTGAGGAGTCTTTTTTTACAAGCGGCGCAAGATCTTCATAGAGAGCTTGAGCCTCAACAGCAGGCCCTCGTCTGTTTCCCAGTGCCAAAATCCGTATCACTCGAATGTTTGCCCCTTGAGTAAAGGTCAGAACATCTTCGGGCCGCACAACATGGCTTGGCTTACGAACAGTAGCACCCCCGACACGGACACGGCCGCCGCTGCATGCAGTACTCGCGAGTGTTCGTGTTTTAAAAAAGCGGGCATACCAAAGCCACTTATCAATGCGCAGAGTTTCAATATTTTCTGCAGCCATTAACAAGAGTCCTCAGCGTTTGAAGGACAGATCCTGAAGCACAGCAAATGGAGAATCCGCTATCCGTGCCTTTTCTGCCTCTACTTGTTTTTTGCGCGCTTCTTTTTTCTTCGGATCCGGCTTTCTTGGCGGACGTTGGCTAAATGCAGTAATGCCGCCTTTCAAACGGTTCGGATGGAATCGAAGTGACTTGAGAACAAACGCAATTTCCCGATCATCCAGACCAGATACTTTGCGCATTTCATCATTAATCGCAAATGATCCAGCGGGGAGCTGAGGACCGATCTCTTCTTTGGGTTTCTCAGTCAGTTTGTCTTCTATTTCGACGACAGCGACATCAACGACGACCGGTTCAACGACAACTGGCGTTTCAATAACCGGTTCGGCAACAACAGTATCTTCGACAATCGGCGCCTCAACGGCAGGCGTCGCAATTTCCGTCACTTTTGCAGTATCATCAACCGACTTACGGGGTGCCTTCTGCTCACCACCACCTTTGCTAAGGCGAAGCAACTTATAAGCTTCATGTGACATACGTTCCAATGCATCAGCACGCAGCACCAGCTCACGGCCCTTGTGATCGGAAAGATGACGATAACCAACGGAAGCACAAAAAGTATCTATTTGCGAAGCCGCAGGCTGAAAGCTTATCACTTCAAAATCAGGCATTTCAGGAACAGAGATTTCGTTCCATGCCGCCCATAAAAGAGCACGAATGCGACTTGGACGTGGACGATTAAGATTCGGCAAGAAGACACTTTCGCGTCCAAGACGAAGCCCAAGATCAGCAAGTGCCTTGCGATCAGTTTTACTCAGCCCGTTAATCTGATCGCGCAAGAGGTATCGCGGTACGAGGCCAAGTCCTTCGAGAACCTGAAATGCGATGCCACGTGCCGTACCTTCGAGATTTGCATCAGAAAGATAAAACAAGGGTTTCAACTGCACACGCAGATGACGATCCAACCAGGCCACCAGGCGCAGTCGAATTTTTTCACGCATGGCGCTATCGATAAACTCAGTCGAATAAACTTCGACCGCTGGGTTCAACGCTGCGTCCCCTTTGATTAGTTTACCGACGGGAATACCGCGCCAGGTCAACTCACCCGCATCATTGAGCAGGAAAGAACCGTCGTTATCTTCTTCCAGAACCGTTACCCGTGTTGGCATTTCGCTCAACAGAGTTTTACGCGCTGCTGTCAGGGCCGGTTTGATATCCGTTCCCTGTAAACTTTCATCCAGTGCAAAGGAAAATCCACTGATACGTCCAAGGAGTTCACCTTCGACAATCACGTCACCATTTGCTTTTACTGCCGACACTATATTTTCTCCCGCCTGGAGGCTTCGTACCAATTTCGCTGCACGCCTATCAACAAATCGTTGAGTGAGACGATCATGTAATGCATCTGACAACCGATCTTCTATCGCACGGCTTACGCCTTGCCAATGCTCATTATCTTCTATCCACTCGGCCCGATGACTTATGTAGGTCCAGGTTCTGATATGAGCGATCCGGGATATCAAGGTATCGATATCACCATCTGTACGATCGATTCTTCTGATTTGAGCTGCCACCCAATCTTCCGGCAACAGCCTACGGTTGCTTATCAAATAATGATACATCTGAGAAAGCAACCGAATATGTTGATCTGTTAAGATTTTTCTGAAATCCGGGACCTGACAAACTTCCCAAAGCAGCTTAACTGTCGCTTGAGTTGTCGCACTGTCTTGTATCGTCGCCTCTTGCGCCAAAGCCGCTAGAGCCTGATGATCTTCTGCATGGCGGACCTGCATCAGAATTTTGTCTTCAGATCTCCGCTCCAAAGATTTCAAGAGGGTTTGCGGAGATCGGTAATCCAGATCTCCATTGCGCCAATAGAGATTACGAAGAGATTCGTATTCATGGTTTTCGACCCGGGCAATCAAATCTTCGTCGAGAGATCCAATATTATTTGTTGTCCCAAAAGTTCCATCAGTTGTATGTCGGCCAGCCCGTCCCGCAATCTGACCCACTTCAGCCGGATGTAAATACCGGGATATTCTGCCGTCAAATTTTTCCATGCGAGAAAACGCCACGTGGTTAACATTGAGGTTGAGCCCCATACCAATGGCATCCGTTGCAACGAGATAATCGACATCACCGTTTTCGAAAAGCTCAACCTGTGCATTTCTGGTTCTCGGACTAAGCGACCCTAGAACGACTGCGGTTCCACCACGATGTCGGCGCAAGGTCTCGGCAAGCGTATAAACATCTGCTGCAGAAAAAGCGACGACAGCCGCCCTTGGTGGCAAGCGAATTATCTTCTTACTACCGGTAAAGCTTAAATTTGAAAATCTGGGACGCTCTATAAAATCAATACCCTTTACGAGCTTACGCAGAAGCGGTGCAATAGTACTTGAGCCCATAAACATGGTCTCGGCAGTCCCGCGCGCATTGAGCAAACGATTCGTAAAAATGTGACCGCGCTCTTCATCTGCTGCCAACTGGATCTCATCGACGCCCAAGAATTCTACCAGTTTGTCCACGGGCATGGATTCTACGGTACAGAAAAAATAACGCGCACCCTTGGGCAGGATTTTCTCTTCCCCCGTGACCAGAGCACATTTGGCCACCCCTTTAATCACCACCGCCTTGTCGTAGTTTTCGCGGGCAAGCAACCTTAGAGGAAAACCGATCATGCCGGAGCTGTAAGCCAGCATGCGTTCCATCGCCAAATAGGTTTTCCCAGTGTTGGTGGGACCTAATACAGCGGTAATTTTGTCTGATGCTAAAAGGCTCATCTATCCCTCCTAATCAAGGGATGTCGTCTTAACCACAAAGGCAATATCCGAATCAAAAATTCATAAATCAATGGATAATTCTATACACAGAAAACTTCTCTAAGGAAATGTAAAACCCCTATAATCAAGTTATCCCCGTGACACAAATTAGCAGAGAGAATAACGTTGACCTTCCCCCTGATGGAAGGATTAGGGTCTCACATTATTGGGAGGATTCTATGTTTACCAAAGTACTTATCATTGTCACATTTAGTATAGCCACTGCGTTTCCAACACTAAGCTTTTCTCATGCAAAGGTTACTCAAACCTACCCTGCAAATGAAGCCGTGTTAAATGTGGCTCCTGAAAAAATCACTCTTTCATTTCCAGAAGCACTTCAAATAACCTCATTTAAGCTGGAAGACGTAAATGGCAATTCTATTCCGGTACAAGACGGAAAAAGCCTCTCGCCAACGAATGAAATCAATGCAACGCCCCCCAAACTCCCTCAAGGAATATATAACGTTTTCTGGCGAGGGCTATCTTCAGACGGGCACCCGACAAAAGGCCATTTCAGCTTTACCATAGCACCCTGAGTTTCAATCCATGCATTTTGACGTCATTGAGCTCATCCTGACTCTCGTAAAAGCTGGACTTTACGCCGCAAGTCTTTTTGCCTGTGGCAGCATTTTATTCAGTCGCTTGTTCAAATCAAACATCTCAATCGTTAGGGAAGAGCTTTACCAACACATCAAACTGCTTTGTTTAACGGGTATGGCTCTCGTTATATTAAGCCTCGGTGTTAATATTATCTGGCTTTCGGGTGGTGAATTCAGTGCCTTGGCAGACCCGGATATGATTAGTCTGGTGGTTTTTTCATTCGGGGGAAAACTTCAAGTCCTCCTTGGTCTGGGCTTCATCTTTATTCTTATTGCCACAAGGTTGCGAAACTGGACATTTGCATCTCTCGGCGTCTTAACCGTTCTTGGTTCCTACTCTCTTACCGGTCATACCGGGCTATACGAGCCAACCATCTTGCTCAAACCCCTTATAATGATCCATCTGCTTATCGCCAGCTTCTGGGCCGGCAGCTTTGTGCCATTGCTCATCCTTATGAAAAAACATGAAGAACTTGCGGCTCCGACTCTGGAACGTTTTGGAAAAATCGCCGCCTGGGCAATTCCTCTGCTGCTCGTATCCGGATTAACAATGTCCTGGTTCATCGCTGGTGGATACCATGGGCTTACAGCAACGAGCTATGGCTGGATGCTTTTAGGCAAGCTCGGGCTCGTCATTTTGCTATTGAGCCTCGCTGCTCTCAATAAATTCAGACTTGTTCCTGATCTGAGCAAGGTCGGGAATGGCTTTCATAAAATGGCGATAGAAAAATTGCGCCGATCAATCAGATTTGAAATCACCCTCGTTTTGATAATTTTACTCGTAACCGCAGTTTTCACGACCTTGATATCACCCGGGGATTTGGGCCATAGAATCAGTTAAATCTTACTCAACAACAATTGGTCCATCCCTGGCCGGATCCCAACCCGAAGACCAGGTATCATAGGGAACGACGTGAGGTTTTGCACCGCTGTTTTCAAACCATGAATCAATGACATAACTTTCGCCAGACACGCTATCAACAACAGCCGCAGAGGTATGAGGCCAACCGCCAATGAAGAAGCCTCTGGTCACCTGTGAGCGCAAACGGTGGTGCTTTAATAAACCCAGATCACGAAGAAAAATCAGGGCCGTTGTCGTATTGGCGGCCTCATCCTCACAATCAAGCTGCCCCGGCTTCCCATACCCCGTGAAGGTCCCACCAATGTCATTTTCTGTACCTGCCTTTGGTGCATTGGTATGTTCCATATAGGCAACAGCATTCGCCATAGCCGCACGCTCTTCCTGGGCAGAGGATGCTTGACCAAAGGCTGATATTAATCCGGCTTTTTCGGTTTCAGTAAGCGAAAGCTCTTCTGTCTTTTGGCACCCGTAACCATGGCAATATTGGAAAGCTTCTATCGTGGGCTCGCTCAACCCCTTGCGCTCAAAGATCATATTCGGTGATGAATTACCCCCTGCAGCACAGGCGCTCAGCAAAATAAGTGCGCCCCATAAAATCAATAATCGGAAGGATTTCAACATAAACTCAGAACGCTCCTGAACAGCACGCATAGATTGTGATTAAAGCATAAAGACCACCTATTTTTACAGTATCTGAAAAAACCTGCAAGCTCGGCGACAAGACATTTCAGATCCTTCAAGTTAGATACCTTGAAAAAATAGTAGACTTGAGCCATATCTCTTGTGCTCTTGATGTCGGTTCATCAAGAAGACAACAACGTCAATTTGATAGATTAAAAGGTGGACATAACAATCATGTCTGAGGAACAACTCTCCTTCCAGGCCGAGGTCTCTCGCCTTTTGGACATTGTCGCCCATTCGCTTTATTCCAATAAAGAAATTTTCTTAAGGGAACTGATTTCTAACGCGTCCGATGCCTGTGACAAACTCCGTTATCTGGCGGTTACCGACGGCGATCTGATGAAAGATGATCCTGATTTTCGGATCGATCTCGAAATCGACAAAGACGGCAAAACACTGACCATCAGTGATAATGGCGTTGGCATGAACCGTCAGGAACTGATCGATAATCTCGGCACGATTGCTCGATCCGGCACCGATGCCTTTATGGCACAGATGGAAAACAACAAGGACGGCAGTAATCTTATCGGCCAGTTCGGGGTTGGTTTTTATTCTGCTTATATGGTTTCTGATAAGATCTCGGTCACCAGTCGTCGTGCAGGCGAAGATCAGGGATGGAGCTGGATTTCTGATGGCAAAGGTACTTTTACCGTTAGTGAAACGGACAAAGATACTCGCGGAACCAGTATTGTGCTTCATCTGAAAGAAGAACAAAAAGAATATGGTGAAGAGTTGCGCCTACGCACCATCATCAAAACCTACTCTGATCATATTCCAATCCCGATCCGTTTAAAAAAAGCCGCTTCTAAAAATGAAGACGGCACCATAGAAAATGCTGAAGAATGGGAAACGCTGAACTCTGCCTCTGCGATCTGGACTCGCAGTAAATCAGATGTGTCTGACGAGCAGTACAAAGAATTTTACCATCACGTCGCCCATGCCTATGACGATCCTTGGCTGCGCGAGCACTTCCGCGTCGAAGGTGTGTTGGAATATTCTGGCCTGCTTTACATTCCGGGCAGCAAACCTTTTGACCTCTTCCACCCGGATCGCAAACACGGCGTAAAGCTCTATGTACGACGCGTCTTTATCACTGACGATTGTCAGGAGTTGGTGCCCGCGTACATGCGTTTCCTCAAAGGCGTGATTGATTCGGAAGACCTTCCGTTGAACATCAGCCGTGAAATGCTGCAAGACAACCCCATGCTGCGTAAAATTCGCGGTGGTATTGTTAAGCGCGTTCTCGGGCTGCTGGACAAAAAAGCAGAGAACGAGCCTGAAGAATTCATCAAATTCTGGGAAAACTTTGGTTCAGTACTAAAGGAAGGTCTCTACGAAGATCTCCCGCAAAAAGATGCTATTCTTAAGCTGGCTCGCTTCCGTTCGGTTAACAGTGAAGGCTGGATAAGTCTCGCTGATTACATCGCCAACATGAAAGAAGGTCAGGAGCACATCTACTACATCTCTGGTGAGGATGAAAAAGCTCTTCGTCGCAGCCCTCAGGTCGAAGGCTTTAAGGCAAAAGACGTCGATGTTCTCGTCCTTCACGACCCCGTGGATGAGTTCTGGGTAACTTCGATCAACGGATTTGAAGGAAAAGACTTCAAGTCAGTCACTCGTGGTGGCGCTGATCTTGGTAAGATTGATAACTCTGACGCTGAAGACGATAAATCAGAAGATAAAGAAGGCGACAAGGCTGAACTCGGTGCCTTGCTTGGCTACATGAAGCTAACGCTGGAAAATGAAGTCAAAGATATCCGCAGTTCTGAACGCCTGACTGATTCGGCCGTGTGTCTCGTTGCGGACGAAGGTGACATGGACATTCATCTTGAGCGCATTCTTCGCAGCCACAAACAGGTGGATGAGATCAGCAAGCGTGTACTTGAGATCAATCCCAAACACGATCTGGTCAAACGTCTTTCCGATCTTGTCAAACAAGATGGTGCTGTTTCTGATCTTGAAGACATCGCCTGGCTCTTGCTGGATCAAGCGAGAATCCTCGAAGGACAAATGCCCGCCGACGTCACTACATTCGCCCAACGTATGTCACGGGTGATGGGTAAAGGCCTGTCCTAAGACCGACCCTTGGTCTAACAAGAAAAAGTAAAAAAGGTGATGTTCTTTGCATCACCTTTTTTTGGAGATCCCTACTCTCAAAATTTGTCTATTATTTCTGTCGGCGCTATGCTTTCTATATGACAAATGCACCTCTACCTCTCCACCCACAGGTCTCTGAATTTGTTTCCGTTTTAGAAGACCTTGAGAACTTGTTGCACAAACATAAATCACCGTATTGGGCTAGCAGGATTGGAAAAGTTAGGGGCATTGCAAGCAAGTCAGATGGCTTCAGTATCGAGCTATTTTTCGGCTACTTCGGAGGAATGGGGAGCCTAAACGATCTTGTGCTCGACGCTCCCAATTCTGTGAATGATGATTTGTACAAAAAACTTGATTTAGCTTATAGGCTTGCGAAAACCCTCAAATAAGCAGCACGGACGAACACTGAAAGATGGCTTCACACCCATGTCAAACCAGTTCGGATTTATTCTTGGATCGCCGCTCCGAGAACAACTCCACCCAAGCCGTTTTGCAAGATGAGTGCGTAACCGTCACCAGGCGTTATTCCCAGTTTTTTAAAGTCGAAAGACAGAGAAGCATCCACCCCATTCCAAAGTGCGGCCTGCTCAAACGCGCGGACCACATGCTTGTTGACCATAAACAAGCCTGCGTTTTCACCACGCCTAATTTCCGTTTCATGACGCTCATCAAAGACAGCCACCCAGAGTGTCGCAGAGCCACCGAGAGGCAACGCCCCACTGAAATCCACGGTCGGGGCTCTTTCGATATCTCCTGATATTTCCAGCGTCACAGCCTTGCCAGCTTTGGCTGCCTCTTCAATTTCAACAAGAACCTCTCCACGGCGCGATCCAACCAATTCACGACGCCCATCAATAACCACTTGAGGCGTATAGACGTAACTCAGCGAAAGGTCCCGGCCATAGGCCCGCTGTCTTGTGGTCGACTGAGCACTCGAAAAGGGATCTTTCCAACCAATATAATCCCAGTAATCAACGTGGTAGGACAGAGCAATGATCCCGGGTTGATCAGCAAGCTCGCTCAAGAGCGCATCTGCAGGCGGACAAGAACTACAGCCTTGCGAGGTAAAGAGCTCCAACACAACAGGTGCCGTTTTTGACAGTCCAGCCAATTCAGCGGCTCCTTGAACCAATTGCCCCTGTGCAAGCCGCTTTTCAGCCGCTTCGACGACTTCGGATGCAGGACCACTTATCGCCATATAAGCCCAGCCAGATGAAAGACCAAGAAGGACAGCAGCAATCTTAACCGCAGGAAGCCGAAAGAGCTTAAAGGGGAGGAATTTGTAAATGTATCTCATATCCTGAAGACTATGCTTCCTCGCGGTTAATCTCCAGTCACGTCGCCTTCAAGTTTGCGCGATCAATGTAAACCGGAGCAGTGTACTTAATCCGCACACTGCTCAGCCTAAGTTTTTAAAGCAGACTATTTTTTAAAAATTAGATCCCTGTTACTCGGACACTAATTTACCTCTTCATATCATCCGGACTGGTTGCAGACAGCTGGGCCAATTTGATAGTGCCATCGCCCATGCATCCCCGGAGTTCCTTAGCCCATTCAATGGCTTGTTCTTTAGTATCAACACTGATGACAGTGTACCCGGGAATGAGCTCTTTCCCTTCAATGAAGGGGCCATCCGAAATTGAAAACTGTCCCTCTTCCAGTTCTACTTCAATGACCTGTTTGGGCAGCTTACCGGTTGAGACAATCATCCCAGACTCAAAGGACTTCTCCATAAATTTTCCCATGTTGGCCATGCCTTCAGCTGAAGGCGGGTTCATGGGCTTTCCTTCAACCATTGTGAAATAAACAAAAAATTGCATCGTTTCCTCCTATTTATGATGAAGCTTATCTCTGTAACCTCATCTAATTATTGTTTCCAACGACCTATAGTCGAATGGGGTTTGCTCATAGGGACATAAAATCGAAAATTATTTTAAAAAGTTTTTAAGTTGCTGATTTAAATATTCTTTTTCTGACATTTGTGGCGCAAGTTCAATAGCCCGTTGATAGGCTTCGATTGCTTCACTCTTCAGTCCAAGTCTTTTTGAAAACTCGGCCAAGGCTGAATAGAGGATATGATAGGAGGACAGTTTTTGGTTTTTTTGAAGACGCTTCAAGATAACCAAAGCCGCTTCCGGCCCTTCGTGCATCCCGACTGCAATGGCACGGTTTAACTCTATTACAGGAGAACTATTGATCGAGAGAAGCATATCATAATACCCGATGATCAGATCCCATTGGGTATTATCAACAGAATCAGAAACGGCATGAACCGAAGCAATCGCAGCTTGGAGGCTGTAATTCCCCAAACGGCCAGACATCACGGCCTCATGAATTAACTGCAGGCCTTCCCCGATTAATTTCTGGTCCCATAGGGTACGGTCCTGTTCTTCAAGGGAGATAATGTTTCCCTCTTTGGTAATCCGTGCATCTTTCCTGGATTCCTGTATGAGGAAAAGTGCCAGTAACCCGAAACCTTCGGAACTGGGAATCAACTCAATCAGCTTCCTACACAGATATATGGCCTGAGCAGTAAGCTCTTTTCGAATGAAGTCCTCTCCCGTACTCGCGGAATAACCTTCATTATAGATCAGATAAATGACCTGCATTACAGCAT
>MAAC01016247.1_pt1 | contig 15275 bp, 15 predicted proteins | sample 1115981 | NCBI WGS metagenome assembly MAAC01 (sample SAMN04961126, study PRJNA320927) | seawater metagenome | isolation source: sample BD02T64 sea water enriched with oil for 64 days | place: USA:Gulf of Mexico | collected 2013-07-27 | reverse complement strand
GGAATAGCCCCCATGTTTAAACGGTTTTCTTTAACCGGTGAAATAACACCCTTAACGGGTGCAACGCCTTTTGTACGAGGAGGCTGGTGGCTGATCTTTGTTTTGACGTTTACTATGGTGCTGATCAGTTTTTTAAAACGTGACGTTAAAAGAAAAGGCGAGGAATGATCAGCTTAAGAGCGTGTATTGTTGGGTTTTTATTGTTTTTCGCTGTGTTTGCAAATGCGGAGACAAATCGCGGCATAGAGAACTGGGCGCTGTTTGCCGAAAGTTCTGGGAAGGTTGAACATAAAAAATGGTTGGAAGCTATTAGCGATCCACGGGCTATTGCACTAGCGAAACGTTGGAAAGAGTTGCGCGGCTTTGATGCCTATGATGTGTTGGATAAATACCAGTTGCCCAAGGAGCTAAAACCGGGGCTGGTCATTAATAAAGCTAATATCGATCAATTCCCTTGGTTAGAAGAGTACCTGCCTAGAGACTACCTTAATGGCCTAAAGGATGATAATGGCTTTGTGCGAGAAATTAACATTGTGCCCACTAATACCTATTATATGAATGAGGGCGTGTTGAATGCCACGGTGGCTATTCAAGGGAAGAATTTAACTCCAACGACTGATGAGAATAGTACCTTGGTTAACCCAGACGGTAGCGTCACCTTACTGAATGATGAAACGGCAAGCGCCATCCCCTATCTTCACCCTAAGAATGGCTTGGAGTTGAATTGGTCTTTTATCGCCAACGGGGTTGGCACAGAAACATTAATATTTGACCCAATGATTTCGAATTCTTGTGACGGAGAGGGTCGATTAGACGTGCAGTACAGAGGATTTATTTGGTGGCAAAAATTTCATGGCCGTCAAACCATTAAACCGTTAGGTAGCCTAGACGACAAAGAGAAGTTTATTGAAGGAGGCTCTTTATTAGTCGTTTCACCAGCTGATGTGGCGGGCATAGCGGCGGTTAGGCAGCGCGCCGCGAGAGGTAATGATAGGGATGATTTTAAGGTCTTTATTCCCAGTTTGCGGCGTACGCGAATACTATCAGGCAATGATGCGCAAGACCCAATGTATTATGGCTTAGAAGTAACCTGGGATGATTGGCGGGCTTATTGGGCTAAGACGGATCTGGAAACGTTTGACTATCGCTTGGTGGGTGAACGATTAATATTGGCGTCACCAGAAACAGGCTATATATACCGATCGGCGACCATGGATGAGAGCCAATGTGCTTGGCTTAATATGGAAATGGAGCTAAGGCCGGTCTGGGTGCTCGAGGTGGAGGACAAGAAAGGCTTATATCAGTATAAAAAGCGAACGATTTATATCGACCAAGAAATGTATTATGCACAATATCAGGAAATGTCGGATAAACGTGGTGAGCCCTATAGAACATGGGATGACAGCCGAGCTTGGCGACCCTTTGACGGAGATGCGCAATGGGACCACATTACTGTGCACAATGAATTTAATAAACGCCTGAATATCATAACCGTGACCCCGGACTGGGAAGACCGTGGCGATAAAGTGACGGATGAGTACTTCGATGTTGACCAGTTAAGGGATCTGTAGGAATTAGTTATCTAGCTGCCTAGAATCTAAAAATTTATCGTAATGAATGTTATCTAGGCTGATATTGGATTCTTCAAGTTTTAGCAACGTCGCGTCGATCATTCCTGGTGGGCCGCACAAATATGCATGGCTATCAGAAATAGAGAAGCCGGCTGTTTCATCGTTAAGGTAATCGGTCACTAAACCACGTTTCCCTACCCAATCAGAGCCTTCCGGCTCTTCCGATAACACGGGGACGAATTTAAAGATATTTGGCCACTTTTCTTCAAGCGTTTTCATTTCATCCAAGCAATATAAGTCGCGTTGGGCGCGAGCACCAAATAAGTACGTTACCGGCCTATTAATGCCCTTAGCTAGCGCGTCGTCCAAAATGGACTTAAGGGGTGCCATGCCGCTACCGCCGGCCACAGCAAGAATTGCTGCGTCGGCTGTCCGTAACCAAAATGCGCCACTGGGACCGTGTAATTCAAACGCTTCACCTACACGGTCTTTCTCAAACAGCCACTGTGTGTAATCACCACCGGGTACGTTCCTCACGTGGAAACTCAGCGTCTTTTGGCCATCAGTATTAGGTGCGCTGGCAAATGAGTAACTACGGTGGCGGGTAAAGCCTTCTAAGCCAATATCGGCAAATTGCCCAGCACTAAAGGTAATGGCGCGGTCAAGCTCAACGGTGACCTCCATAATGTCGTGCGTGTGCATATGGGTACCGGTGATAGTGCCTTTAAAGGTATCGACGGGGTGATCCGGCTGGTTTGTATCGGCTTCAAGCTCAATGACAACGTTTGATTTCAACAAGCTTTGGCAAGCGAGGATGTAGCCATCGTCTATTTCTGATTCGGATAAGGTATATGAAAAGTCCATAATGGCTTTAACGTCACCTTCTACCAATTTGCAGCGACAATTTCCGCAGGTGCCGACGGTGCAATGATAAGGGAAGTTAACGCCCTCACTTAGAGCTGTTTGCAGTAAAGTGTTGTTTTTTGGAACTTCAAATGACGTGCCTATTGGCTGAATCGTCGCCGTTAATGGCTCTTTCTTTGATTTACCAAATAGTCCAAATAGTTTTTTCATGGTGATTTATATAATATTTTAGTGTCTAGTTAGCTATAGGTTTATCGAGTTTGTCTTTCAAGCTTACTTGATGCCATTAAAAGAATTAGCCTAGTCTAATATATAAATGCAATTATGTTGTCTTTAATTCTTTATAAAGGTTTTTGAATTCTTCTGTGACTTTGTGTGTTGGTGCATATTGGATCATTGGTTGGCTAGCACTGTGTGATTCTCTAATTTTCACAGACGATGAAATCTTCGTTTTAAAGAGTTTTAGTTTATCGTCGATGAGTTCATCAACGAGTTGTGTTGGTAACTTCGCGCGTTGTTGGAATTGGTTTACGACGATTCCTTCAATCGATAGCTCAGGATTATGGTCAGCCTTTACTTCATCGACCGTGTCGAGCAAAGAGTATAAGGCTTGCTTGGAGAAGATATCGCAATCAAACGGTATAATGCATTTATCTGCGGCTATCAGCGCCGATCGTGTGTAGAAATTCAAAGCGGGTGGCGTGTCTATGAAAATGTTATCAAAATCATCCATGGCATCTATGGCTTCTTTTAACTTGTAGATTTTGTAACGCGATTCTAACTTTGCATGTAGGTTGTCCATCTCGGCGTGAGAGGGCATCACGTATAAATTAGGTACCTCGGTTTCGTAAATGAATTCGTTAAAGTCCTTTGGGAATAAACTAACGCTGAGTGTGTCGGTGTAAAAATCGGCCAGAGTCGATTCGAGCTCATCTGTTCGATAGCCTAATAAATAATGGGTTGAATTACCCTGCGTATCAAGGTCAATAACTAAGGTTTTTTTGCCTTTCGAGGCACTAATAGCCGCTAAATTACAGGTAATAGTAGATTTTCCCACGCCGCCTTTTCTATTAAAAATAACTCGATTCATTTTTTAGTTGCCTTCTTACTATGACGTTTAAATTCTGTTTTGTGACATTTTGGGCAAGGAGGGATGTGGCCAGTCTTTTTAAAATGTAATGTTTGCTCACAATTAACGCAATCCAACGTTCCGGGCCCAGTGACCTCGCCGGAGTGATACAGTTGGCTCTTGATAGCGTCTAAGCTTAGCTTGTCCCATTCTAATTTGGTTTTGTCGGCAACCGAGTTGATCCAGTCGCCAATTTTCCCTTCTACCAAGACGGATTCAAATGACAGCCATTCAGAGAATTCCTCTTGGGTTTCTTGCAAATAAGCAGAGACATCTTCTAAATCTCGCTTTAAATAGCCAGCGACTTTGCTCGCTTCCTCACGTGTGAGTTCGCCTAATTCAATAGCCTTCTCTTGCGCCTGCTTTAGATTGTCGTCGATAGTTGGAATGGCTAGCTTTTCAGCCCGTTCCACGGCGTCATGAAGACGTTTAACCATCGTGTCATAGGCGTGCAATAATTTGTCTTGTATGGGGTTGCTCATCTAATCTCCTTCCGTAAAGCCTGTGTCTGCTCGAAAAAGTATAAATGTCTCGAGGAAAAGGGTTAAGGCCTGTTGTTCTCAATTCAACTTTAGATTTAGGGGTAGCTAAGGTATTCTACCCACCTTATCAAATAGTGTGTCCGACGGTAGAAAAATGCAAGAAGAATATCAACCTTCTCTTATTGAAAAGAGTGTTCAAGAAAAATGGCAAACCACAGGTGCTTTTGAAGTGTCTGAAGATTCCACTAAGGAAAAGTACTATTGCTTGTCTATGTTTCCCTATCCTAGCGGACGCTTGCATATGGGGCACGTGCGTAACTACACTATCGGCGATGTGATCAGCCGTTACCAGCGAATGAAAGGCAAAAATGTGATGCAGCCAATGGGTTGGGACGCGTTTGGCTTGCCGGCTGAAAATGCAGCTATGAAGCATGATGTACATCCAGGTAATTGGACGGCTGATAATATTGACTATATGCGCGACCAGTTAAAGCAATTAGGCTTTGGGTATGACTGGAAACGCGAATTGGCGACCTGTAATGACGACTATTACCGTTGGGAACAATGGTTTTTCACGCGTTTGCTCGAAAAAGACCTGGTGTATAAAAAAACAGCGCCACTGAATTGGTGTCCAGATTGTAATACGGTGCTGGCGAATGAACAGGTGATTGATGGCTGTTGCTGGCGCTGCGATAACGTTGTTGAAAAACGTGAAATTTCGCAGTGGTTTATGCGAATTACGAATTATGCAGAGGAATTATTAACGTCACTAAAAGAGTTGGAAGGCTGGCCCGAGCAAGTTCGTACCATGCAACAAAACTGGATTGGTCGCTCTGAAGGTTTGGAGCTATCGTTTGATATAGAAGGCAATGATGCAAGCTTGTCCGTTTACACGACTCGCCCTGATACTTTGATGGGTGCGACTTATGTCGCGGTGGCTGCGGAACACCCGTTGGCAATACAAGCAGCCGAAAACGATGCGAGTATTGCAGCATTCTTAGATGAGTGTAAGACCATGGAAACATCTGAAGCTGCGATGGAAACCATGGAAAAGAAAGGCGTAGATTCTGGTGTTAAAGCGATCCACCCGATAACGGGTGATGTGGTGCCGGTATGGATAGCCAACTTTGTGTTGATGCATTATGGAACCGGTGCGGTGATGTCGGTGCCTGCTCACGATCAACGAGACTTCGAGTTTGCAACAAAATATGGGCTGGATATTAGACAGGTCATCACATCAGACAAGGACGAGATTAATATTGCTGAACGCGCCTATACCGGCAAGGGTCAGTTGATTAACTCAGCTGAGTTTGATGGGCTCGAGTTTCAACCTGCCTTTGATGCGATAGCGAAGGCATTGAATGCTAAAGGCAAAGGCGAGAAGAAAATTAACTACCGGTTACGTGATTGGGGTATTTCTCGACAACGTTATTGGGGTACACCAGTGCCGGTTATCTATTGTGACAGTTGTGGCACAGTACCCGTGCCGGATGAACAGTTACCGGTTATATTACCGAAAGACGTGTCATTAAAAGGTGTGGGTTCGCCGTTAGCGAGGCATGATGCATTCATTCATACCGATTGTCCAAGCTGTGGTGGCAAGGCACAAAGAGAAACCGATACGTTTGATACGTTTATGGAATCATCGTGGTATTTTGCGCGCTATTGCTGCGCAGATAACGATCAAGCGATGCTCGATGAGCGGGCAAATTATTGGTTGCCTGTTGATCAGTACGTGGGCGGCATTGAACACGCTATTTTGCACCTTTTGTATTCACGGTTTTACACTAAATTACTGCGCGATGTGGGTTTGCTAACGTGTGATGAGCCGTTTAAAAACTTGTTAACGCAAGGCATGGTGCTAAAAGACGGCACAAAAATGTCAAAATCAAAAGGCAATACGGTTGATCCGCAAGGTTTGATAAAAAAATATGGCGCCGACACCGTCCGCCTATTCACTATGTTTGCCGCGCCACCTGAGCAATCATTAGAATGGTCTGATAGTGCAGTGGAAGGTTCTTTCCGGTTTATTCGTCGTTTATGGCGTCAGGTTAAAGAGCATGTGGACGGAGGCTTGGTGGGTAGTTATTCAATTGATGCATTATCAAGCGAAGAAAAAGTGCTCCGACGCCAAATTCACGAAACGCTGAGTAAAGTGAATGATGATTTTGGGCGTCGCTTAACCTTTAATACAGCGATTGCAGCGAATATGGAATTGCTTAATGCAGTGTCTAAATTTAAGTTGGAAACAGAGCAAGCTAAAGGTTTACGGCAAGAGTGCCTGGATAGTATTGTGTTGATGTTATCGCCGATAATTCCACATGTTTGTGACGAGATGTGGCAAGCGTTAGGCCATAAAGAAGAACTTATACACGCAACTTGGCCAGACTTTGATGCGACTGCACTGGTATTGGATGAAATCCAAATGGTGATACAAGTGAACGGTAAACTAAGGTCTAAAATAACCGTAGCAGCAGACGCAGATAAAGAAAGCATAGAAAAACAGGCTCTATCAGAAGAGAATGTGGGTAAATTTATTGACGGTAAGACTGTCCGAAAGGTTATTATTGTTCCCAAAAAACTGGTTAACATCGTTATTTAACGGATTTAAACATGATAAAAAATCGAAATCACTCTTTTGCTAGATTGCGCGTAATAGCTATGCTTTGTCTGCTGGCTGCTGTATTGACGGCTTGTGGCTTTAAATTACGCGGCTCATTGGAGCTGCCAGATCAATTGCAAAAAATCTATGTTGCTGGTTCACAAGGTAGTGATTTGGTGAAAGAGTTGAAGGCAATTATCGCCTACTCAGCCGATCTAGTTAGCAAACGTTCGCAGGCTGATGCTGTGTTGATGATTAATAAGGAAGAGTCGGAAGACAGAACCTTGAGTGTGGATTCTAGAGGTAAAGTTCGTGAATCTGAGATGCAGTATTCAGTTGTTTATAGTTTAGTCACATCTGATGGTGAAATTTTATTAGATCAAGAAGGCTTATTGCTTGTTCGAGATTTTATCAATGATGAAAATGACATTATTGGTCGTACCAACGAGTCAGCGGTTATTGCGCGTGACTTAAAGCGCGACGCTGCACAGCAAATTTTAAGACGCATACAAGCGTTAAAAATAAGCCCCGCTGCCAATTAATTCAATATAGCTAGCTTGTATAGAGCTGGAACGCATGCAATTAGACGCTCAACAATTATCTTCCTCCATCGAGAAAGAACTGGCTTCAGTGTATTTGGTGTCAGGCGATGAGCCTTTGCAGCAAGGTGAGGCCGTCGATTTAATTCGTCAACAAGCTCGAGATGCTGGTTTCCTCAATCGGGAGGTTTTCCACGTAGAAGGGCAGTTCGATTGGAATCAGTTGTTTGCTGCTTGCTTAAGTCAGTCGTTATTTGCCGAGAAGAACTTAATAGAACTAAACCTACCGACGGCAAAGCCGGGTCGGGAGGGTTCTCAAGCGATTGAAAAAGTGATTGCACAGTTGTCGCAAGATAATGTGCTGATTATTATTGCAGGCAAATTAGACGCAAAGGCAAAAAACACAAAGTGGTTTAAGTCGATAGACCAACACGGCGTTGTGGTGCAAGTTTGGCCGCTGCTAGGTGGAAAATTATTACAGTGGTTAAAGCATCGCCTTCAACGAAAAGGCTTAAGTAGTAGTCAACAAGGCATCAAGTTGTTGGCGGATAGCGTGGAGGGCAACTTGCTGGCGGCCGACCAAGAGATTGAAAAGCTGCATATACTTTTTGGCCCTGTAGAGCTATCTGAGGATGATATTTTAAATGCTGTCGCCGATAATGCGCGGTATGACGTTTTCAAGCTGACCGATAGCTTGTTGGCTGGCAATTCAACTAGAGCCGTTCACGTATTGAAGGGCTTGGTGGGTGAGAAGTTGGCAGCCCCCGTTCTTTTGTGGGCGTTAATGCGTGAACTGCGCATTCTAGCTGGGTTAAGTTTTGAAAAAAAAACAACGGGTCGAACTGAGATGACATTCAAGAAACATCGAGTTTGGGATTCAAAAAAAAGTGCCTATTCAAAAGCGCTTTCTCGTGGAAGTTTGAAACAATGGCAGGCGTTGGTACAAGCTTGCGCGAAAGCAGAGCGGGTTACTAAAGGCGTTGAAGCGGGTAATGAAATACTGATTATTGAGCAGATCTGTTTGGCTTTTTGTGAGCCAAGACGATTAAAACAATATGGTTTGATCGCGGTATAATCCATTTATACCTCTTGGGTATAAGCTTTATTGAACCGGAAGACGAACGCCACCGGTTAACGCAACGTTATAAACATAGACTTTTTTACAGGTAAGAGAATGAGTGAATTAATCGAATACATGCAAGGCTTGGGTGAGCGCGCTAAAAGTGCAGCTCGTGTTATTGCGAATGCTGATACCGGTGTTAAAAATAAAGCACTAGAGGCGATAGCGGAAGAAATTGAAGCGCAGCAAGCGGCTATTTTGAAAGCGAATGAGCTGGATATGAAAGCGGGTCGTGAAAACGGTCTTGATGCAGCGTTATTAGACCGTCTAGAACTGAATGAAGAACGGGTCGTTGCGATGGCTGAAGGGTTGCGGCAGATAGTGGCCTTACCAGACCCCGCTGGCGAAATCAGTCAAATTAATTCACGCCCATCGGGCATTAAAGTTGGTCAAATGCGGGTTCCTTTAGGCGTTATTGGGATCATTTACGAATCTCGCCCTAATGTAACGGCTGATGCGGCGGCTTTGTGCCTTAAATCCGGCAATGCAAGCATTCTGCGTGGTGGTTCTGAAGCAAAGCACTCTAATCAAGCGATTGCCGATTGTATTACTAAAGGTTTAGAAGAAGCGAACCTACCTGCTGAGGTGGTGCAAGTGATCGAAACAACCGACCGTAATGCAGTGGGTGAATTGATTCGTATGGAAAGCTTTGTGGATGTCATTATTCCACGGGGCGGCAAAGGTTTAATTGAACGCATCAGCAAAGAAGCGCGTGTTCCTGTTATTAAGCATTTGCATGGTGTTTGTCACGTTTATATCGATGATTTAGCCGATAAAGAAATGGCAAAATCAATTGCATTTAATGCTAAAACACAGCGTTATGGAACCTGTAATACGATGGAAACATTGCTGGTTGCTGAAGCGGTTGCTGCGGATATTCTGCCAGAACTGGCCGAATTATATGGCACAAAACAAGTTGAGTTGCGCGGCTGTGCAAGAACCTGCCAAATATTACCTGACTGCGTTAAAGCGGTAGATGCGGATTGGGATGAAGAATACTTAGCGCCAATTTTATCAATTCGTGTTGTTGATGATATGGAAGCAGCTATGGATCACATCCATCATCACGGTTCTGGACACACCGAGTCGATTGTAACGAGTGATTATTCAAAAGCCATGCGTTTTTTGCGTGAGGTGGATTCCAGCTCTGTTATGGTGAATGCATCGACACGCTTTGCAGATGGTTTTGAATATGGTTTGGGTGGTGAAATTGGTATCAGTACCAATAAGTTACACGCCCGCGGTCCTGTTGGCTTGATCGGCTTGACGACACAAAAATACATTGTGTTAGGCGAAGGGCATATTCGTCAATAGCGGCAAATCGCTGACCCCATTATTTTTCGCATGTAGCTGATAATGAAAGCAAAATTTGTTGGCTTGTACGGTGGTACGTTTGATCCGATTCATCTTGGGCATTTAACCGCTGCGAGCGACGTTCAGCAAAAAATCGGCTTGGATGAAGTTAGAATGGTGTTGTCCGCAAGCCCTCCGCATAGATCTGTGCCGACTCTTTCGGCGGCTGAGCGATTTTCCTTGTTGGCACTAGCGGTTAATGACTTTCATGCGTTAGTGGCGGATGACTGTGAAATGGCAAGAAAGGGCCCTAGCTATATGGTAGATACCTTGCTTGATTTTCGCCAGCGAAGCCCTACTAGCTCGCTTGTGTTGATTTTAGGCATGGAGGCTTTTAATGGATTACCATCATGGTATCGCTGGCAAGAAATTATTGGTCTCGCGCATATTGTGGTGACCGACCGCGCAGGGTTTGATAATCGCTTTGAACAAGAAGTGGCTGACTACATGGCTCCTTTTTTAACCTTGGATAAGTCACAGCTAAAGCAGCAAACACATGGTAAAATCTACATTCAGCCTGTTACCGCGGTCGATATTTCTGCAACCCAGATTAGGCAACGGATTAAGGCTAAAAAAACCGTAAAGCATATGCTGACGAATGAGTGCTTGGATGCAATCAGTAAATCCGGTTATTACACATAATTAAATTTTAATAGAACATAAGGTATAAAAGATATGGCTGAGCAGTTGCTAACAAAGATCACAGAAACGCTTGACGATAAAAAAGCTCAGCACATTGACGTGATTGATGTACGAGATAAGTGCTCGTTTGCAGATCACATTGTGATTGCAACAGGTTCATCGAGTCGACATGTTAAATCATTGGCGAACGAAGTCTCCATGTTGTCGAAAAGAAGTGGCTTAATTCCGTTGGGTGTTGAGGGTATGGATGCCGGAGAGTGGGTGCTTATTGATTTGGGTGATACGGTTGTTCATGTCATGCAAGCCAGCATTCGCGAGTTTTACCAGCTCGAAAAGTTATGGGCTGTTGACGCGGAGGTTTAACGGCTTAATAAGTTCATTGTTTGTTCATCTAAGTCATTTAAGATGTGAAACAAATTGATTGGATTTAAATTATTTTATAATTAAGCTCACCGGCTTGGTACTGAATGACGGTGAAGGCTAATAACAGGGAGAATATGATGAATAATAGAAAACTAGTAACTGGGATTACAGCAGGTTTACTGTTCACATTAGCGGGTTGTACAACCATCAACCCATACACGGAAGAGCAACAAACCAGCAATGTCGCAAAAGGCGCAGGTATTGGTGCGGTAACGGGCGCGATCATTGGTGCAATGAAAGGTGATAGAAAAACAGCGTTGAAAGGTGCGGTATTGGGTGCGGCAGCAGGTGGTGGCATTGGCTACTACATGGATGTTCAAGAAGCGAAATTACGTCAACGGCTCAGGGGAACAGGGGTTAGCGTCAGTCGTGTAGGCAATAACCTGATTTTGAATATGCCTGGCAATGTTACTTTTAAGACCGCTAGTTCGAATATTAATGCGGGCTTCTACCAAGTGCTAGACTCTGTGGCTATTATTCTTAAAGAGTACTCAGACACCACGGTGACGGTTGTTGGGCATACCGATAGTGTTGGCGATGCGATGTATAACCAAGGGCTGTCTGAGCAACGGGCGCAAAGTGTTGCTGGATATTTACGTTCACAAGGTGTGGCTGGCCAACGTTTTAATACGATGGGTTATGGTGAGCAAAGCCCAGTTGCAAGCAATGCAACGAAAGAGGGGCGCGCACAAAACAGACGTGTTGAAATAACCTTAACACCGATCAATGTTAGATAACGCTGACTGACATCGATAGGTTATAGAGTTTCGATTAATGAGGCTTATAACAAGCGGAATAAACCACCGTTGCTGTAACTAAAAACAACATTAAAGGCGACTCAATTGAGTCGCCTTTTTTATAAAAAAGGATTTAAATGAAGCTGAAGATCTTAGCGGTAGGGTTAAAAATGCCGAGCTGGGTGAGTACTGGTTATCAAGAGTACGCGAAGCGTATGCCCCGTGAATGTTCACTTGAGCTGATTGAAATAGCCCCGGCTAAAAGAACCAAACAAAGCAATCTGCTGAAAGTAGTGGAAGATGAAGGTAAGAAAATTTTATCGTCGATAAAAGATACTGATCATGTGGTTGCACTAGAGGTGAAAGGGAAGCAATGGTCAACTGGAGATGTAGCGAAGAAGCTTGCCAGTTGGCAAGGTATCCACCCATCCATTGTTTTTATCATCGGTGGCCCAGATGGTTTATCTGAGGCCTGTCTAAAAAGAGCAAATGAACAGTGGTGTTTATCGTTATTAACATTCCCTCACCCCTTGGTGAGGGTTGTTTTGGCTGAACAGTTATATAGAGGGTGGAGTTTAATGAATAACCATCCTTATCACAGAGAGTAGAGTTGATTATGCGGTTAATACTGGCCTCTGCTTCACCTCGACGGGCAGAATTACTTCACCAAATAGGTGTTGAGTTTGATACGAAATCAGTCGATATAGACGAAACTCCTTTAGCTGGCGAACTGGCATATGACTATGTCAAACGTTTAGCTATTGAGAAAGCGAGAACGGCAAAAGTGTTTTATCCGCAAAGTGATGTTTTGATCTTGGGTTCTGACACGACGGTTGTACTGGATGGAGAAATCTTAGGGAAACCAGATAGTAAAGAACACGCTTTTACGATGCTAAAAAAATTATCGGGGAAGTGCCATAAGGTGCTGACATCGGTTGCGATTCTAGGTCAGCAGGAGCTCTGTACTGTGAGCGAAAGTGAGGTGAGGTTTGCAAACATTAGTGAACAAGAGCTCGAATGGTATTGGGCAACGGGTGAGCCGAAAGATAAGGCGGGTGCCTACGCGATACAGGGCAACGCGGCAGTATTTATCAGTCGCCTAGAGGGTAGTTTTTCAGGTGTTATGGGCCTGCCTTTGTATGAAACAAGGCAAATGCTTCAGCAACATGGTTTTTTCACACTTTAAAGTCGAATTAAGCCTACGGATTCCATGAGACTTATGCCCTTTGGGTATAAAGTCGAATTAAGCCTACGGATTCCATGAGACTTATGCCCTTTGGGTGTAAATTTGAATGGTTTTCTGTATTTACTTTTGAGGAGCTAAATTCTCGACTTTGTTTTTTATATAAAGATCTTTGGCTATTGGCGAAAAACTTTGGCTGATGCCATCTTTGCAAAGCACGGAGGTACTGACCCCAGCATAGATATTGATACTGGCAACACCTTGGTTATTTTTGCACTTCTCATTAGCAATTTTAATGTCTATTTCATCAACAGATTGATAAATACAGCCTTGCAATAAGAGTAAAATCGCAGCAGGTAAAAGTGTTTTCATAGTAGAGTGATCTACGTGATAAAAAGTTAATTTATCATAACTAAATAACGGATTTATTGGAAATAAAATGAGCGATGAAATTCTGATTAACATTACGCCGCCGGAAACAAGGGTGGCAGTTTTGGAAAATGGCGTATTGCAGGAGCTGATTATTGAGCGCCAACGTAAACGCGATATTGTTGGGAATTTATACCGCGGTGAAGTCTGTCGTGTGATGCCGGGTATTCAAGCGGCTTTTGTAGAGATTGGCATGGATAGAGCGGGCTTTTTACACGCCTCTGACGTCCTAATTAATGGTGAAACGCCATCCGATGAAAAAGGAATTGAACGTTTTTTACAACAGGGCCAGCAGGTTGTTGTGCAGGTATTAAAGGCACCCATTGGTACCAAGGGGCCTCGATTAACTATGAGCATTTCTATACCTTCTCGCTACCAAGTATTTTTACCCTACTCTGAAAAACTCGCGCTATCTCAACAATTAGAAGATGAGACAGAACGCGAAAGGCTACTAGCGTGTATGGAGGTTTTTAAAGAGCAAGGTTATGCAGGTGGGTATATTGCAAGAACGGCTTCAGAAGGCGTTAGCGAAGATAGCATCCGTGCCGACATGTTGTTTCTTAATAAGCTTTGGGATGTGATTAGCCTGCAAATAAAGGAGGTGCCGCTGGGGCTTATTTATGAAGATCTGCCGCTTGCGTTAAGGATATTGAGGGATTGGTATCAATCCTCGGTGACTAAAATAGTGATTGATTCGAAAACAAATTTTGATCGAATGATAGATTTTTCGACGAAATTCATGCCAGAAGTTGAAGCATTGTTGGAACTGTATAAGGGTGGTCGGCCACTTTTTGATATGTACAACATTGAAAGTGATATTAAAGCAGCGTTAGAAAGAAAAGTAAGCTTAAAGTCCGGTGGGCATTTGGTGTTCGATCAAACAGAAGCAATGACGACCGTTGATGTGAATACGGGTAGTTATTTGGGCCGTAGCAACCAAGAGCAAACAGTTTTTAAGACCAATATGGAAGCGGCTCAAGCGACGGCGCGTCAGTTACGGCTGAGGAACTTGGGTGGTATTATCATTATCGACTTTATAGATATGCAGGATGAAGGTCATAAAGAATCGGTGTTGAATGCGTTAGAAAAGGCCATGAATAACGATCATGCGAAATATACGATTAGTAGCGTTTCTGAATTAGGCTTGGTTGAAATGACGCGTAAGCGGACTAGGGAAAGTTTGGAGCGGGTGATGTGTGAACCATGTTCTATTTGTTCGGGGGGGGGTATGGTGCGAACACCTGAAACGACATGTTATGAAATTTTCCGAGAAATCATACGCGATGCCCGTCAATATGAGGCAAAAGAACTATTAGTGCTGGCGTCCAATGAAGTCGTTGAAATGCTGCTCGATGAAGAGTCTACGACACTGGCTGATTTAGAGTCCTTCGTCGGTATTCGTATTCGATTTAGAGCGGAGAACCAATATACCCAAGAACAATATGATGTCGTACTGGTGTAGTGTTAGGGCAATAACTAATGAGTAAAGTACGCTTATTTGGACATTCCCTGCTATGGATTTTTACGGTCAGCATAGCTGTCCTCGCGGTATTAGTCGTTGGTGTACGGTTTGTCTTAACAGACGTAGCATCGTACAAAAATGACCTTGAAGTTTATCTGAGTCAACAGCTTGGTGGACAAGTTCATCTGCAAGACATGTCCGCCAAAATGGACGGTTTTAAACCACAGCTGAGTTTAACGGGTATCACATTAGACGAACTGAATAAGCCAGCAAAAACACTCAGTATTGGAGAAATCCGCGTCTCGTTTAATCCGATTGGGTTTATAACGGGGCACATTGTGCCAAGCCAAATAATCATCGTTAATACTAGCATTAAGATAAAGCGATTTGCTGATGGGCATGTGTCGATCGATGGTTTATCGAGTGATAAAAAAGATGAAAACACCTCTGGTGATTTTTCCTGGCTACTAGAGGGAGAGAAATTTGAGGTCGTTAATAGTCAGATCACTTGGCAAGATGATATGTTGGATTTACCAGATGTTAGCTTAAACAGCGCACATATCATCTTTCAAAATAATGGCCAAGAACATGCGTTAAAAGTGACGGCTAGGCTGCCAGAAGAAACAGGGGGCGAGTTTGTTTTAGCAATTAATTTGATGGGCGATGTTTTGTCGACTAACGATTGGCAAGCTAAAGGCTACTTTAAAGGAAAAGGTATCGACGTTGCGAAACACTTGTC
>MAAC01016246.1_pt1 | contig 15278 bp, 17 predicted proteins | sample 1115981 | NCBI WGS metagenome assembly MAAC01 (sample SAMN04961126, study PRJNA320927) | seawater metagenome | isolation source: sample BD02T64 sea water enriched with oil for 64 days | place: USA:Gulf of Mexico | collected 2013-07-27 | reverse complement strand
TTCGAATTATGTTGATAGCGCTTTTGCGCTTCTTTAAATAAACTCAACATGTGTGCGCTACTGACTTCATTATGTAAGGCTAAGAACTCGTCGAGTCCATCAAACAGAAGGCAGACAGCTTGTGTCTCAAACTTAGAGCTGATATTGGATAAGCCCGGTGTGCGGCTTACGAGCAGTTCGTTAAACCATGATTCATGCCATTTCCAAAGCCTGTCCCAATTGAATTCGCTGTTCACCTCGGAGGCAGATAGCATTTGTAGTTGTATTGAGAAGGGCATAACCTGTTGCGGACTTGGGTTTGCCAGATAGTCTAAAGATAGTTGCTTGATAAGCTCACGCATGACGGTGGACTTCCCGGTGCCCTCACGGCCTGTCAGCAATAATTGACGCGGAAAGTGACCGTTTTGGCTGCTAAGTCGCTCATATATGCTACTGAAGATAACCCGTTGGCTACCAACGTTTTTAATGGACGATGGCGAGTCTCCAATGAGTCGATGTGTATTTAACTGTTGGTTTAAGGTGTCTAGTTTGCGAATAATGGCATCAGCGTGGCTGACCAAGGGGTAGTTGCTAGCGGAATAGCTGGATACTTGAGAAACCAGTACATCCATAATCGGGCCGTTCTTATGGTCAGGTATTTTGACGCTATCGTGGTTTCCTCGGAAGGTGAGTTGTGTGCTTGCGATGGAGGCGGGAGCTACCGCAGTGTCGGCGCTGGCTAATAGGTCAAAAGACGCGGGGTATGGCAGCTGGTACTGCTTTGAAAGCTTGAGTGCGCGTTCGCTTTGTTCATGCAGCTTTGTGAGCCAAGGGTTGTTGTGACGTAAGGTGTCAATAATCTCATTTTTACCCACATCGCTCGCGCCTTGCGTTATTAACCTGACGAGCTTTAAAAAGGGCTTGGCAATTAGGTAGACATATCCGTAGGCAAGCTGGCCGATGTTGGTTAATGATGGGTCGCCACCGTTGTGGGGTACGGCAATGTTGACGACACGGCGTGTTTTAAGCCAGAGGGCGGCGTTGCTTTCAAAGGAGAATGTGCCCTTATCAATTTGTGCTGATATTTCGTCGAATGAGTTATTCAGCATATGCTTCAGCACTAAACCGCCGCTGCTGTGGGTGATAAAAATAAGAAAGTTATACTGAGAATAAGCGGTTTCTAGGCAGGTTTTGAGGTCGCTAGAGGCGCGGGGGATACTCGCTTTTTGCCATAAACCGGCGGGGTAAGAAAAGTTTAGAATATCGACATTTGAGCCTACCCGTTCGGCTAGCCATTGTGGCGTGTCGCTCCAAGTGTCACTGGGGTTACCAAAGATGCCGTGTACAAAAACAACCAAAACATCAGCGCGATATTTTATTGCGCTCTTGTCAGCTTGGTGAAATAAGCCGTATCGGGTGTCTTGATTCCAGAAATTCATAACTTATTATGAACCGCTGTGTCTCCTTTTTATTGCAAAATGAGGGTCACCTCGCCTGTTAAGGCGGTGCTATTTTCGTTGCTGAACTAAAATCCAAGGTAACACAATGACGGACCAAAGCTCACTATTTCCGTCTGACCATAGCTTGGCTTCGTCATTCGAAACACCCGATAAACGGTTTTCAGCGACCCATTGCTCAATGACAGGTTTATTGTCATTAGCCATTTCAACTGCCGCATCCACGAGGTCAAGGTCGTTTGCAACACGCAACAAATTACCTCGTGCAAAGAAACGTTCTAAATCTTTCCACTCAATGGCGGCCGTTTCGGCATGTAACGCATGCCACTGATCACTTTTATTGTCCATCGGGTTATTTTACATGGAATTCGCCAAACTCATCGTTAACAGAACCCTTATGAGTTAAGATAATATGCATATAATTATTTGGAGAGAGGCAGGATGGAGAATTTCACACCCTATACATCATTAGCGGGCGGCATCTTGTTGGGTGTCAGCGCGAGTATTTTAATGTATTTAAATGGCCGCATTGCAGGCATCAGCGGCATTGTTGCGGGCATTTTAAATAACCCGTCGGCTACAGAAAAAGCGTGGCGAACAGCATTTGTGTTGGGGATTATTGGCGGTGCTTTTGCCTACGCTTACTTTTTCCCAATTAACATCGAGCCTCGTGAACACATGACGACTGCATTGCTAGTTGTAGGAGGGCTTGTCGTAGGTTTTGGAACAGCGATGGGTGGCGGTTGTACCAGTGGTCATGGCGTGTGCGGGATATCACGCCTCTCTTTGAGATCAATAACGGCAACGGCTGCGTTTCTTGTCGCCGGTATTATCACGGTTTACATCGTCAACCAAGTGATAGGAGCGTAACGATGAATAAAGTATTGAGTGCGTTATTAGCAGGTATTGTCTTCGGTGTTGGAATAACGTTATCAGGCATGGTGGACCCAAATAAAGTGGTTAACTTTCTTGATATAACGGGTAATTGGGACCCCAGCTTAATGTTTGTATTAGGCGGAGCGGTGATAACAACAACGATTGGTTATCGTTTTGTTTTTGCCCAAGGTAAGCCACTGTTTGAGGAAGACTTCCATTTACCGACCTTGCTGAAAATAGACCGTAAACTATTGTTTGGGTCGGTATTATTCGGTGTGGGCTGGGGCTTAATCGGATATTGTCCAGGCCCAGCTGTTGCGAGTGTAGGTTTTAGACCTGAAGAGCCACTCATCGTGGTGGTGTCGATGCTGGCGGGTATTTTGTTGTTTAAAGTAACGTCCAAGCGATAATGAGCAGTGAACAAATAAAAGCCACCCAATTTGGGTGGCTTTTATTTGTTCGTGAATTCTTTGCTATGAATCAGCTTTTTTGGCCGAACTAATGCCGAATGGGAGATAAGCAGGGCACCAGTTAATAAGTGCTGTAGCTAAAGGCACTAAACCCACAGCGCCCCAATAATTTTGTGTTGCAACACCCCAGCCGATGACACCAAGGCCGACGACAATTCTTAAAATCTTATCTAAACCACCTACATTTGCATTCATACCCTTCTCCAGTTTGCCAGTTAATGATATGTAAAGTAACGGAATATGTTGAGGCTGTCTGTATCATAGTTACAAAGCAAGTATTTATTTTTTAAGTAGTTTAGATTTGTCACATAAGGTGATGCGCCCGCGACTAAGCGCAATGCTAGCTTCGGCAGCAAATGCTTCTAGAATACGGCTAACAACCACACGGTTGGTGCCTAATTCTTGGCTGAGCTGTTCGTGGGTTATGTTTAAAGCGTCTCCATTACTTGGGCATTTATCCAAAATAAACTTGGCGATTCGATTATCCATGCGCTGAAAAATAACGTCATCGAAGGTGTTAAGAATGTCTTTGAGGCGGCCGGATAACGAAAGAAAAATGTGATCGCGTAAAATGCTGTGTTCATCAACCCACTTTTTAAACGAAGCCGCCGGAATCATTAGCGCAGTTAGCTCGCTTTGTGTTGATGCAAATGCAGGGTAATACTCCTGACTTAAAATGGAGAAAACCGTGAGGATGCAGCTTTCATCATTAGTGATGTTAAAGAGAGTGACTTCTTTGCCTGACTCATGCATTTTGTAAACGCGGATATCGCCAGATAAAACCACGAAAAACCACTCACTGCTCATGCCCTCATAAGCAATTTGCTGCCCTTTGGGAATTGTTTTTAGTATCGCGGTCGAGGCAACGGCAGACAATAGGGGCTCACTTGCTGATGCAAACATAGTTAAACTTCTGACTAAGTTAATATCTACGCTCATGCTGTTTACGCGTTGTTATGAAGTCATTAAGGGTTAACCTAGCAGCATTTTGGTGCCAACGATAATGAGGATAACAGAAAAGACTTTTTTGAGGGCCTCAGTTGGTACTGTGTGCGATAGATGGACGCCCAAGGTTGCGGCAAATAAGCTAGTACAGCTAATACCCAAAAAGGCGGGGATATTGATATAGCCAATATTGCTGTCAGGCAAATTAGCGGCTTGGGCACCGATGACGGCAAAACTGAACGCGCCAAATAAAGCAATCGGTAAGCCGCATGCGCTACCTAAAGCGATGGCGTTTTTAATTGGCACGTTGTGCCACGTCATATAAGGCACCGTTATTGTTCCACCACCAATACCAACTAAGGTTGATAGCGCGCCCATTACTGAGCCAGCTATACCTAAAGGTAAAGTGCCGGGAAGCTGACGATGGGGTTTAGGCTTTAAACTCATGACCATGCGCAGGCCATTTATGAGTAAGAAAGAACCAAATATAGTCGCCAGTAATTGACTGCTTAAAAAGTGTGCTAGATCAGCGCCAAACCACGCACCAATAGCAATGCCAGGGGTGAGAGTTTTAACAACTTTCCAATTAATGGCGCCACGTCGATGTTGAGCCAGTACAGCTGAAATAGAGGTAATAATAATGGTTGCTAATGAAGTGGCAACGGCCGTTTGCATGATTGATTCGGCTGGCATACCATTACTCGTTAGGAGCCATGCAACGAATGGCACAATAACGATGCCGCCGCCGATGCCTAAGAGGCCTGATAAAACGCCTGAAAGGATGCCAAAGGCCGCGCAATATAAGAAGATTTCAAACAATGTGATGTATCCGAATTTAATAAAATATTTCAAAATTATACCGTATATGAGGATCCGCTGATGGAAATATACCTCGTGGGTGGCGCGGTTAGAGACCAGCTATTAGGCTACCCCTTTAAAGATCGTGATTACGTTGTGGTGGGCGCAACCGTTGAGCAAATGATACGGCAAGGCTTTACACCCGTTGGCAAAGACTTTCCGGTTTTTCTCCACCCTGAAACTAAGGCCGAGTACGCGTTAGCGAGGACTGAACGTAAGTCTGGTGTGGGTTATAAAGGGTTTGATATTTACGCCTCACCGGAGGTTACCTTAGAACAAGACTTGCAACGGCGTGATTTAACCATAAATGCCATGGCTCAAATTAAAGGTGAGCTGGTTGACCCATATGGTGGGCAGGCCGACTTGGAAGCAAAGCTACTTCGCCATGTTTCGCCTAACTTTACAGAGGACCCTCTGCGGGTATTGAGGGTCGCGCGTTTTGCGGCACGTTATGCGCACCTAGGGTTTACAGTCGCGCCAGAGACCATGGCCTTGATGCAAGAAATGGTTAAAAGTGGCGAGCTAACAGCACTAACGGCCGAGCGCGTTTGGCAAGAAACCTGCCGATCGCTTGGAGAGCGGTCGCCGGATGTTTTCTTTGATGTGTTAAGGCAGTGTGGCGGGTTAGCCATTATTTTCCCGGAGCTAGATGTATTATTCGGTGTGCCCCAACCAGAAAAGCACCACCCTGAAATTGATACCGGTATTCATACCATGATGGTTTTGAGGCAATCCGCTAAATTGTCAAACAGCCCAGTCGTGCGCTTTGCTGCGCTCATGCATGACTTGGGTAAAGGTCTTACCGCAGTTGAACATTGGCCGAGCCATCACGGGCATGAAACAAAAGGGCTGCTTGCTTTGCGACAGTTAGCGACACGCCTACGTGTGCCAAATGACTACGTGGATCTGGCAGAAAAAGTCATGGAGTATCACAGCCATTGTCACCGAGCGTTTGAATTAAAAGCGGCCACGTTATTAAAACTGTTGGGAGCGTTAGGCGCCTTTCGTCAAACAGAAAAGTTAGAACAGTTTTTGCTAGCGTGTGAGGCGGACTCGAAAGGGCGACTAGGCTTTGAAGACCACGCCTACCCACAAGCGACATGGCTTAAGCAGGCTTATCTTGCGGCAAATGCCGTGACCTCAAAAGAGTTTGTTGAACGAGGCCTAGTGGGTAAGCAGATTGGTGATGCGATATACAAAAAACGTCTGCAAGTGATACAGGATTTAAAGCGACAAGGTATTTAAAATGGCACAGTTGAGACCATCTGTATTGTACGTGTTGTTGACAATTGCAGGAATTTTGACAGGAGTTGGACTCATTTATGGGCTTTTCTATGATACGGAGAGGTTCGAAGGTAATCGTTATGAAAACAGCTATGTAGAATTTAACGACAGTTTGTTGACAGCAACGCAGCAGCAGGCAATAGCATTTCTTAAGAGTGAGAATGTCGAATGGGCACACTTCCGTTTTATCGAAGCGATTAAAAATGATGATGTTCGCCAAGTTCAAGCATTTATTGATCTGGGTATGCCGCTGAATTCAGACAGTATTTTGTTGGAAATAGCCTTAAGTGAATCAACGCATAAAAAGAGCATGTTGGGCTTACTTGATGAGCGTTATCAGCTAAACCTCAATGGCCTATTTACGTTGCCCAACATTGTGAGTGAGTTTGATCCTCAACTAGCTGACATTTCACGTCCGTATATTCAACAGAAAAAAGAGGCGTTTCGTCAGGCTACGAATGAATACGACATAAAATTAGTGAGTTGGGAGCAGGCATTGGCGAATAAAAAGCAAGCAATGCTGAAAGGTTGTGATAACGATGCCTGCCGACGTGGTCGGTTAAATGATGTACGTCGACTCTTTGCCAGCTCTAAGCCAAGCAAGCCGCAGGAAGACTATATTGTAAAGGAGCGTGTTAAGGTGTCCTTATTCAGCGTTTTTGCGTGGCAAAAAGATCAGGCTTTAATGCGGTTTATGCGGGAGCAAGGTGCGGAGGTCATCCCGAATAAATTATTTTTAACAGACGGAACACTGATTTACTTTAAGGTTGATGCGCTGGGGAATAACGTAATTATTGAGCGTGGCCAGTAACGCTGATCACTGACTATAAAAAGAAGAAAAGGCATGAAATCAGAAAAATTTATATCGCCCACGAGCTTCGGTGTTATCGCGCTGACTTTGTCACTGCTCAGTGGCTACTATTTTCTATATAACCCTGAGGTTTATGAAAACCGCCGGTTTTTAGACAGCTTTAATCAACCAATAGTGGCCGCACAAAATGAGCCTAAAAAACTGGCGGCGCTAATCGCGTTACAGAAGAAAGGTTTGGAGTGGGCGCATTATCAATTTGTTGCTTCGATCCAGAGTCAAGATGCTGAGGTGGTGGGTCTGTATGCAGACGCTGGGATGGTGTTAAAAAACCAAAGCGTTATCATTGAGCAGTTAATAGAGCATCCAGATAATTGGATTGCTTTGATTGAACGTATCGGCTGGGATGATACCGAGAGGTTGTCGGTTTTGTTTCCCGTGCCGCGCTATTTAAGTGCGTTAGATGATGCCTTCAAAAAAATACAAAAGCGCTATACAGTGCCGCATGACATTGCGTTTAAAGACCATTACTTAAAGTTCAAAAAAACACATGATCAGTGGCTTCACGAGAAAAACATGGAGTTGGCTAATGTAGATGCGATGTGTGAAGGTGATACGCGTTGTAAGATAAAAAATGTACCGGGTATTCACATAGAGTACGAAAAGAAAAAGCCCATTGCGCCGACAAAAGATTTAATCGTTTGGCAGGATCCGATGTTAACGCTTATGAGCGCCGCTATTTTGTTGAAGAAGCAAAAAATTATAAAATACCTAAGTCAAAAAGGCGTGACCAGCCGAGTCAGTAAGATGACGATGAGTGACCGAATCGTCGTTACATTTGAAGTCAGTCAAGAGGGTGTTATTTTATACCCTGAAGGCATTACCGTTAAGAAGCTTAAACAGGTAAAAAGATAAGCTGGGCCGCTGATTGGAAAACGTTTTTTATCGCGCGATGATTTTTTGTCGCTACTATTTGAGCTAGCGTGTCTTGCTGCCCAATGAGTTTGCCAAACAACCTATCGTAACTGCGGTTAGTGAAAGTGCTACCTTGGCCTGAGCTCAATAAAAAATACTGGCCGTTGCGTTTTCTTTTAGTTTGTAATAACCAGGACGCGACTTCTATATTGCGTGCGCCGTTATAAATCTTTTGCGCGTCCAAGCTGTCGAATAAATAGAAATCACTTTTGCCGTTATATGAAATAGTCAGCATGCTTGCCAGTCCAGCGATGTAAGCAAATACCCGGTCGCCTTTGTATCGTTCATCAAAGGCGAGTCGAATGGACGCTACGCTACGCTTGCCGTTCACTGATGGGAAAGGCTGCTGGAAAATACGTGAGACGGCGGCTTGCCTTGACGTTAGCTTGGTTTTTTTCCATTCGCGAGGATTGCGTTTGTAGAGCTTTACAGCTAATAGCTTCAGCTGTTCAAGCGTTTGTTTTACGTGCGTGTCGGCCACCATGTCGATATCTGTTTTCGCCATAGCACTAAAGTTAAAGTATTCATAATGGTGTCCTTTTTTATCAGGAACTTGCGCGCAAGCGGCCAGCATAAAGGTTAAAAATAACAGTAAAAAAAGTCGGTTTTGCATGCGGCATTCAGTAGTATGTTGTTGTTGAGAGTCTAGTTTAATTTGGAGATAGGGTGTCCAATATTCAGAAAATAGTATTGATTACTGGCGCGGCGCGACGTATTGGCGCGCAAATGGCGAAGACCTTCCACGAAGAAGGTTACGGTGTTGTGATTCACTACCATAGCTCAAACAAGGAAGCAGAAGAGCTTGCCGCGTTACTCAATGTTCAGCGAGAAAATTCCGCCTGGAGCGTTAAGGCAGACCTTCAGTCGCTTACGCAAATTCAGCGAATGGTTAATGAGGCTGTAGCGAAGGCTGGTCGCTTGGATGTTTTGATAAATAATGCCTCAACTTTTTACGAAACACCGGTAGCCTCTGCGAATGAGGGTGAGTGGAATGACTTAATCGGCAGTAATTTAAAAGCCCCTTTTTTTGTCAGTCAAGCGGCGTTTAGTGCATTAAAAGAAGTACAGGGCTGTATCGTGAATATTGTGGATATTTATGCCAAGCGTGCGTTAACAAATTACCCGATATACAGTACGGCGAAAGCAGGCTTGTATGCCCTAACGAAGTCATTAGCAAAAGAACTGGCGCCAGATGTTAGGGTTAACGCTGTGTCGCCGGGCGTGATTTTGTGGCCAGAAAATCAGTCAATAGAAGAGAGTGAGGCGATTGTTAATCGAATCCCGTTACAGCGGCAAGGTTCCCCAAGTGATATTGCTGAAACGGCTTTGTTTTTGGCAAAAAACGCGAACTATATTACAGGCCAAGTCATAGCGGTGGATGGCGGCAAGAGCCTGCTTTAGTCCCACACGAAATGAATGCGTTTTTGTGCAATATTTGATTTATCGAAGTCGCGCCATAATTGATTGTAAGAAACGTTTGAAACGGGATGATGCAGGTCGCCAGCAATTTCGGCTAGGGGTTCTAGAACGAAGGCGTAACGGGTTATTTCATCGCGAGGGATTTCAAGGTTGGGGTCTTGGCTAATATGATCGCCGTATAACACCAAGTCTAAATCAAGCGTTCGGGGGTTAAATTTTTTCTGTTCAGGGGTGCGGCCATTATCTTTTTCGATGCTATCCAACATAGCATCCACTTGTGCGGGAGCCAGTTCCGTTTCAAAGGAGGCAATTAAGTTTAGAAATGGCTCGCCATCAAAACCAACCGCGTCAGACTCGTAAACGCTAGATAGTATAAGGCTGCCAAATTGCTTCTTTAAGGCATTAATACCCGCGCGAAGGTGCTTTTCGCGTTCAATATTGCTGCCAATACTAAGGTAAACGGTGGTCATTTAAGGCTTGTTTCCGCGTTCAATAATAATACCCACATCGTCGGCATGGCGCAGCGCGCCTTTTTTATTTAAGGTAAGTCTTAACCACGGCACATTGAAGTCATTAATAATTAGTTCGGCCACTCTTTCAGCCAGCGTCTCAACCAGTTGAAAGTTACTTTTTTCAACGAAATCAATTACCGCTTTTGATAGCGATTTATAGTCCAGCGTGTCATCAATATGATCGCTAGCAGCGGCCTTTTTAATATCTGTGGCCATTTCAAGATCAAAAAACACAGGCTGCTTTACGGTTCGCTCCCAATCAAAAATACCAATGATCGTTTCAATGCGTAAGTTGCGTAAAAAAATAATATCCATAGGGTTGTTATTCTAAATTGATTGAGGAATATTGAGTTCGGCTAGCGGCCAGCGTGGGCGCGCTTGAATATTGAGCGGGTCGTGTTCACCAGCCAATAAGCGTTGATAACCAGCGTAGGCGATCATGGCGCCGTTGTCGGTGCAAAAGTCGTGGCGTGGATAAAATACTTCGGCATTCAAGCCATTTGCCATATTGTTTAAGGTCGTGCGTAAGCGTTTATTTGCGCTAACGCCACCGGCAACCACTAACGTTGACAGGCCTGTCTGTATCAAGGCACGTTTGCATTTTATGGCCAAGGTGTCGGCAACGGCATCTTCGAATGCTCGGGCAATGTCTGCGCGCGTTTGTTGGTCTAATGTGTGTTGTTGGCTAGTGGTCAAGGCGAACGTTTTGAGGCCGCTAAAGCTAAAATCAAGGCCGGGTCTATTGGTCATCGGGCGTGGAAAGGTAAATCGCGACGGGTCACCTTGTTCGGCGCAGGCGGCTAGTGCCGGTCCGCCAGGGTAGCCCAGCTTGAGCAGTTTGGCGGTTTTATCGAAGGCTTCGCCAGCGGCGTCATCTAGCGACTCGCCCAATAATTCATATGCGCCGACTTGGCTTACTTTGATGAGCTGAGTGTGCCCACCGGAAACCAGTAGCGCGACAAAAGGGAACGTTGGTGGCTTGCTTTCTAGCATCGGCGCTAATAAGTGCCCTTCCATATGATGAACACCGATGGAAGGGATGTCCCAAGCATAGGCTAAGCTTCGCGCCACGCTAACGCCGGCGAAGAGAGCGCCAACAAGTCCGGGCCCTGCGGTGTAGGCAATACCCGAAAGGTTTTTCGGATCGGTGCCGGCTTCGGCAAAGCATTGTTTAATCAGCGGAATAAGTTTGCGCACATGATCGCGTGATGCAAGCTCAGGTACCACGCCACCATATTCTGCGTGCATTTCGACTTGGCTATATAAGGTGTCTGCTACTAGGCCATTGCTGCCATAAAGCGCAACGCCGGTCTCATCGCAGGAGGTTTCAATGCCAAGAACAAGGTGAGATTTAGCTGTCATTAATGATGAACGTAGCGCGTTGGTTTTTAAATCGATTATTATACGCATAGGACAGCAGTTCTGCGCGAACACTGCCGCTGGTCTAATTTGCTGGTGGTGTGTAAAGTGACGAGTTGTTATTGCATTGCTTATAAGTATTGGCATGTCAGTGGAGGGCGTGTATAATCCGCCATCCTTTTGTACCTTTAAATAATTTTAAGAAGAGAGAAATAGATGCCTTCAGTTCGCGTTAAAGATAACGAACCATTTGACTTTGCTTTACGTCGTTTTAAACGTACATGTGAAAGAGCCGGCGTTTTGGCTGAATCACGTAAACGTGAGTTTTATGAAAAACCAACTGCAGAGCGTAAGCGTAAAGCCGCAGCAGCGGTAAAGCGTCATTTGAAAGGTTTGTCTCGTACACGTCGTGCGTTAAACAACCTCCGTCGCGGCCGTAGCTAACAGCTACTTTTTACCCGCTAAATAACATGAGTGAATCAGTAAACGCTTTATCGCTTCGTATCCGTGAGGATATGAAGTTAGCAATGAAAGCGAAAGAAAAAGAAAAGCTTAAGGTTATTCGTTTAATTCTTGCTGCTATTAAGCAAAGAGAAGTGGACGAGCGGATAGAGCTGGATGATACGCAAGTTCTTCAGCTGTTAGATAAAATGATTAAACAACGTCGCGACTCGATAGAAGCTTTTGATAAAGCAGGTCGCGACGATTTGTCCACCATTGAGCGGGAAGAAACGCTCGTTATTCAAGATTACTTGCCCCAGCAGCTCAGCGAATCAGAAATTGAAGCGTTGATTGATCAAGCGATTAGCGAATCGGGTGCGCAAGGTATGAAAGATATGGGTAAGGTGATGGGCATTCTCCGTCCGCAACTACAGGGCCGTGCAGATGTTGGCGCCGCCAGTGGAAAAATCAAAGCCAAACTCTCATAATTTGGCGCTGTTTAATCAGCCAAAGACAGTCGCAACCGTTTAAGTCCCGTTAGCAAGCAGTAGCGCGTGGATTTTAAGTTCGTCTATCGTTCCCAAGAAAGCGAAAGCTTGCTAATCTAGCCTATGCTTCAACCTGAAACGTAGAGTAAGGAAAACACCCTAAGCAATGGCTGGTCGAATCCCCCGACATTTTATTGATGACTTATTAGCGCGGACTGATATCGTCGATGTTATTGATAGCTTGCTGCCATTAAAGAAAAAGGGTGCAAACTATTCCGCCTGCTGCCCTTTTCACAACGAAAAAACCCCAAGCTTTACCGTTAGTCAAGATAAGCAGTTTTTCCATTGCTTTGGTTGTGGCGTCAGTGGCTCCGCGATTAGTTTTTTAATGGATTTTAGTCACCTAGATTTTGTCGAGGCGATTGAGGAATTGGCGAGTCGTGCGGGCGTTGAGGTTGTTCAAGAGCAAGGGTTTGAGCAGAGTAAGCCAAAGCGAGACTTGACGCCACTGCTGCAGATGAATGACAAAGTCAGTGAGTTTTATCGACAGCAATTACGTCAGCATAGCGCCGCGAGTATGGCGACAACCTATTTAAAAAACAGAGGCTTGACGGGCGATGTGGCAAAAACCTTTCAATTGGGTTTTGCGCCGCCGGGTTGGGACAATTTACTGTCATCCCTTGGTCAAGGTGAGCCGTCACTGGGCGAGCTTAAAGAGTTAGGCTTGGTGGTCACCAATGAAAACAATAAGACCTACGATCGCTTTCGAGAGCGGATTATCTTTCCTATACGAAATAAGCGTGGTCAGACGATAGGTTTTGGTGGGCGTGTGCTCGATAGTGGCGAGCCAAAATATTTAAATTCACCTGAAACACCCTTGTATCACAAAGGGCGAGAAGTTTATGGCTTGTATGAGGCGCTGAAGTCGTCCAGTAAAATACAGCGCATTGTCGTGGTGGAAGGCTATTTGGACGTTATTTCACTCTATCAACAGGGTATTACAAATACCGTTGCGGCACTCGGCACGGCGATCACACGTGAGCACGTTGACTTGTTATTTCGCTCCGTATCGGAGTTGGTTATTTGTATGGATGGCGATACGGCAGGTCAAAAGGCGGCTTGGCGTGCGGTAACAAATGCCCTGCCTGCCTTGCGTAGTGGTCGGCAAATTAAAGTGCTGCTGCTCGATGAGGGGGATGACCCGGACAGTTTGATCCGTGAAAAGGGTGCGGAACACTTTGAGCAATTGCTTGATAAGGCAGTACCTTTATCGAGTTATTTTTTTGACTACCTCTCAGCATCAAACCCATTGACGACAATAGAAGGGCGAGCTAGTTTTATGGAGCAAGCGAAACCGTTACTGGATATGCTGCCAGCGGGTACCTTCGCCGAGTTAATGAAAAAGCAACTGGCGAGATCAGTACAGGTCAGTGGTGCCGATGTCGGGATATCATCTAAACCAAAGTTTGGGCGCGGACAATCGGCGCGAAAATTAGGTGCGGCGCCGGTTTCTGCCATGCGGCATTTAATCACCTTTATTTTGCACGAGCCTGAATTAGCGGCAAAAATAAACCCGGCGGAGTCTTGGCTTCAATTGAATGTGCCTGGAATGGCGTTGCTGAATGAAATATTGTCGGCTTTAAGGAGTCAGCATACGATGTCTCCGGCTATGTTGTTGGAGCGTTTCCGTGGCAGTGAGAATGAAAAAACTATCAATAGCTTGTACGCAGAAGAAAGGCTTATTGTGGGTGAGTCGGTTGAGCTTGAGTTTTCAGGGGCGATTGAGCGACTCAAAGAGCAAGCAAAAAGTATTCGTTATGAAGAGTTGTTGGCAAAATCACAGAACTTGAGTGATGGCGAGAGAAAAGAACTTAGAGAATTAATGAAATAGACGATCATCCGTAGATAAATTAAGAATTTCTGCTAAAATACTGAGTTCAGTCAAATAAAGATGTGTAGTGAGTTCACGGGAACACAATGGATAAAGAACAGCAGCAAGAACAAGCCTCTAAAATCAAAGCCCTTATTAGTAAAGGCCACGAGCAAGGCTATTTAACGTACGCAGATGTAAACGATCACTTGCCTCAAGACGTCGAGCCAGAACGTATTGAAGAAATCATCAGTATGATTTCCGATATGGGCATTGGCGTGCATGAAGTTGCCCCTGAAACAGACACGGTATCTGATGGTGCGGCAAGTCAGAACATTGATGAGTCTGCAGCGGCTGAAGTGGCTGCGGTTGCTTTAGCAACAGTTGATAAAGAACTCGGAAGAACCACTGACCCAGTGCGTATGTATATGCGTGAAATGGGCACGGTTGGTTTGTTAACGCGTCAAGGCGAGTTGGATATCGCAAAACGCATTGAAGAAGGTCAGAATGATATGTTGTCGGCGATCATTCGCTACCCAGCAGTTGTTACGGCCTTTTTTGACGTATTTGATAAAATTAAAAACGAAGAACTGCGTTTATCCGACTACCTTCCCGATTTTGTTGATCTTGAAGATGATTACGACTATACGCAACCTGCGGCTGCAAAAGATGAAAATGCGCCAGAGATCCCACCGCTAACTGTTGCCGACGTAAAAGTTCGTATTGATGAGATTGTTGTTAAGTACAAAAAGTGCAATAAGGTTATTGCTAAAGAGGGTTACGTCTCAGATAAAACCCAAAAAGAATTTGATGAGCTAGCTTTATTGTTCATGGCGCTCAAGTTCACACCGCGTTTCTTCACGTTGTTGACGGGTGTTATGAGAGAGTGCATTGATTTAGTTAGGGCACAAGAAAAAACCATTATTGATATTTGTGTTAAACAGGCAAAAATGCCACGCAAACTATTCATTGCCGGTTTCGTAAAAAATGAAAGCGATTTAACGTGGCTTGAAGAGCACTTAAAGACAGATGCGCCCTTCGTCGCCGTCATAAAAGAAAATTTCCACGAAATTCAAAAAGCGCAAGTAAGGCTTTTGAATGTTGAAAATGAAAGCAAGCTAGTCACCACGGAAATCAAAGACATTAACCGTCGCTTATCCATTGGCGAGGCAAAAATGCGCCGTGCTAAAAAAGAAATGGTCGAAGCAAACTTACGTTTGGTGATCTCTATTGCTAAAAAATACACGAATCGCGGCTTGCAGTTCTTAGATCTTATTCAAGAAGGCAATATCGGTTTAATGAAAGCGGTGGATAAGTTTGAATATCGCCGTGGTTATAAGTTTTCTACCTATGCGACGTGGTGGATTCGCCAAGCGATTACCCGTTCAATTGCCGACCAAGCAAGAACCATTCGTATACCGGTTCATATGATTGAAACGATCAATAAGCTGAACCGTATTTCACGTCAAATTCTTCAAGAAAAAGGCCGTGAAGCATTGCCAGAAGAGTTAGCAATAGAAATGGAAATGCCAGAAGA
>MAAC01013268.1_pt1 | contig 15282 bp, 17 predicted proteins | sample 1115981 | NCBI WGS metagenome assembly MAAC01 (sample SAMN04961126, study PRJNA320927) | seawater metagenome | isolation source: sample BD02T64 sea water enriched with oil for 64 days | place: USA:Gulf of Mexico | collected 2013-07-27 | reverse complement strand
GAAGCGCCGTGCCGATGACAATGCGGATGCGCTGAAAACCCGGCTGATGGAATATTACAAAAAGACCTCACCGCTGATCGGCTATTATTATGCCAAAGGTGATCTGACCCCGGTCAACGGGCTGGCGGATATCGAAGATGTCGCCAAGTCAATCAAGCTCGCTTTACGCTAAATTTGCCCGGCCCCTTGACGGGGCTGGGATATCTCCGTAATGCAACACATCCCCTCTGGGGAATCGGATAAAGTGGGGTCGCACCTCGCAAAATCCACTTCATTGAATTCAGCTACGGCCCGTAGGAATTTCCTTCGGGCCTGCGTTGTGAAAAAAGGTTCCGGAACTACGGAATCGCAACGAAAGGAAGAGACACGTGGCACGTATTGCCGGCGTTAACCTGCCGACCTCTAAACGCGTACCTATCGCCCTGACTTATATCACGGGTATCGGTACAACATCTGCAGAAGCAATCTGCGAAGCTGTAAATATCGACGTCACCCGCCGTGTTAACGAGCTGGCCGACACCGAAATTCTGGCGATCCGCGAGCATATCGACGCAAACTACGCCGTTGAAGGCGACCTGCGTCGTGAAACTCAGATGAATATCAAGCGCCTGATGGATCTTGGTTGCTACCGTGGCCTGCGTCACCGTCGTAACCTGCCTGTCCGTGGTCAGCGTACTCATACAAACGCACGTACTCGCAAAGGCCCTGCACGGGCTATTGCTGGTAAGAAGAAGTAAGGGAGGGTTCTGATCAATGGCACGCGATAAATCCCGCACGAAGAAAAAAGAGCGTAAGAACATTGCCGCAGGCGTGGCACATGTGAACAGCTCGTTCAACAACACCAAGATCCTTATCTCTGACGTTCAGGGAAATGCGATTGCCTGGTCTTCCGCCGGTACAATGGGTTTCAAAGGGTCGCGTAAATCGACTCCTTATGCTGCTCAGATGGCTGCTGAAGACGCTGGTAAAAAAGCGCAGGAACATGGTCTGAAAACACTGGAAGTCGAAGTTCAGGGTCCTGGTTCGGGCCGTGAATCCGCACTTCGCGCTTTGGCTGCAATTGGCCTGAACATCACATCGATCCGTGACGTTACGCCAATGGCACACAACGGCTGTCGTCCGCCTAAGCGCCGCCGCGTTTAAGTTTTACGATTTGCACGGGCTGCGTTTTGGCGCGGCCCGTGTCTGGCATTTTTAACCTCGGGCGTCTTCCGCTTACGGACATGGGCGAAAGACAGGTATGGAGGCTAACGCATGATCCACAAGAATTGGGCAGAGCTCATTAAGCCGCAGCAACTGGACGTTAAACCAGGCAATGATCCTGCGCGTCAGGCAACAGTTGTCGCGGAGCCGCTGGAACGCGGTTTCGGCCTGACACTGGGCAATGCGCTGCGTCGCATTCTGTTGTCATCGCTGCAGGGTGCTGCGATCACAAGCGTTCAGATCGACAATGTTCTGCACGAGTTTTCGTCTGTTCCCGGTGTACGTGAAGACGTGACCGATGTGATCCTGAACCTGAAAGGTGTCGCGATCCGCATGGAAGTCGAAGGCTCCAAACGTCTGTCCATCTCGGCCAAAGGCCCGATGGTTGTGACGGCTGGTGACATTTCGGAATCCGCTGGGATCGAGATCCTGAACAAAGATCACGTGATCTGTCACCTGGATGACGGCGCCGATCTGTTCATGGAACTGACTGTGAACACCGGCAAAGGTTATATCTCTGCCGAGAAAAACAAGCCGGAAGACGCGCCCATCGGTCTGATTCCGATCGATGCGATCTATTCGCCTGTGACCAAAGTGTCTTATGACGTTCAGCCCACCCGTGAGGGCCAGGTGCTGGATTATGATAAGCTGACACTGAAGCTGGAAACAGACGGATCGGTGACTCCTGAGGACGCCGTGGCTTATGCGGCGCGCATTCTGCAGGATCAGCTGTCGATCTTTGTGAACTTTGATGAGCCTGAGTCGGCTAGTCGTCAGGAAGAAGATGACGGTCTTGAGTTCAACCCGCTTCTGCTGAAGAAGGTTGACGAGCTTGAACTGTCGGTCCGTTCCGCAAACTGCCTGAAAAACGACAATATCGTTTACATCGGCGATCTGATCCAGAAGACCGAAGCAGAAATGCTGCGGACGCCGAACTTCGGCCGCAAGTCTCTGAACGAGATCAAAGAAGTGCTTTCGGGCATGGGTCTGCACCTCGGCATGGATGTCGAAGAATGGCCACCAGAGAACATCGAAGATCTGGCGAAGAAATTCGAAGACCAGTTCTGAGATTTGGGGGCTGCGTGAGCGGCCCCCTGAATGCCCGGACCGCCGGGGAATGAATGGGCGCGAGCCCCAAGGAGAGTGGCCTACACGCATGGGCCGCCAGACAAAGCAAAAACAAATACTTTAGGAGATGACAATGCGTCACGCAAAAGGCTACCGCCGCCTCAATCGCACCCATGAGCACCGTAAAGCTCTGCTGTCGAACATGGCCGGCTCGCTCATCGAGCATGAGCAGATCAAAACAACCGTGCCCAAAGCCAAAGAACTTCGTCGTTACATCGAGAAGCTCATCACGCTGGGCAAACGCGGCGACCTGCATGCGCGCCGTCAGGCAGCTTCGCAGCTGAAAGAAGACAAAGACGTTGCAAAACTGTTCGAAGTCCTCGGCCCGCGTTATGCCGAGCGTCAGGGTGGTTATGTCCGCGTTCTGAGAGCCGGTTTCCGGTATGGTGACATGGCTCCGATGGCGATCATCGAATTCGTTGAGCGCGATGTTTCTGCCAAAGGCGCGGCTGACCGTGCCCGTCTGGAAGCGGAAGAAGCTGCAGAATAAATCTCTGGCCGGTTTCGGTCAGAATTAGGAAAACCCCGCCCTTGGCGGGGTTTTTTGCATTCTGGGTGCCAATTACGCAGTGTTCTCCTGTCACGTCAGCATTGCAATCGCAGCCGTTGGCAGGCATCTTGAAGAAACCTTCGGGAAAAACGCGCTGGGGCGCAGGCGGCAATGCGGCGGCTGGTGGGTTATATCAAATTGCATGCAACGCGTTGTAAAATGCAATAAACCAATTTAACGTTGATACGGATCATAGATTGGCAACTTTAAGCAGAGCAGAGACGCGGCAATATCAAAGTGAATACAATGTCCAGGATCACTGAATTAGAAAACCTGTTCAGCAGACTGGAAGAGATGTCGCCCAGCGGTTTCTCTGCCGGGTTGCATATTCGCTTTGCGGCTCCGCTGGTTTACCGGCGAACCTATGATCCCGCCTGGACCACCAAATATGATGAAAATGTTTTTGCGCTGAGAGATCCGCTGGTCTTTTGGGGTCTGGGCACGCGCGGGGCGACACGCTGGAGTGAAATCAAGCTGCCGGACCCGTTTAACATCATCGGCCAGGCGAAAGAGCATGGGTTGCTCTTTGGCGCAGTTGTTTCCTGTGGTCCGATCAAATCCCGTTCCATCATTGGTGTGGCGCGGGATGACCGGGAGTTCAGCGACGGTGAGATCAAAGAATTAGAAATACTAACCCATGCTTTGCACGCAGCTGCTGAGCCTCCGACCAATTTGACGGATGCGCAGGCAGAGGCGTTGCGTCTTATTGCCGGAGGGGACCGGCATACCGCAGCAGCAGCAAAGCTTGGGATTTCAGAAAGTGCATTAAAAGCGCGTCTCAGTTCGGCCCGGGTCCGGTTGGGAGCCAGAACGACATCTGAGGCGCTCAAAAAGGCGCGGGAATACAGGTTTTTGTAGAGTGGTGGTCAGCCCCCTTCGGTTTGTTTCAACACAACCGCCTGGAGGCACTTATGCAAGTCACAACACTTTCCTTCGATAACCTGCACAAACACGGTGAATTGTTCACCAACATGCTGCGCGCACGTCACAATACATTTATTGAGCGCAACAACTGGGATCTGCCTCATGTCGATGGCATGGAATATGATCAATATGACACCCCGGCCAGCCGCTGGATTGCGGTGCATGAGTTTGGCGATGTGCTCGCGGGGGTCCGTCTGACCCCGACGACGGCGCGATGTGGCATCTATACCTATATGATCCGGGACGCGCAGCGTGGCTTGCTCGACAGTATTCCGGCAAACCTGCTGAATCATGAGGCTCCGGTGGCCGGACATGTCTGGGAAAGCAGCCGCGTTTTTGTCTCTCACAATGTGCCTGCCAAACTGCGTCTGCGGGTGCAGATCAGTCTGATCGCAGAAATGGTCAGATCGGCGCGGGAACTGGGGGCGACCTCGGTTCTGGGGCTGATCCCGGAACATTCCCCCCGGTTGGCGCGGCGCACCGGCATTGATTGCCAGCCTGCGGGGCCGGTGCTGGACATTGGTGGGTCGCGTTCGGTCTGTGTCGACATCAATCTAACGTCGAAACTGCACTGACAAGCGGTGTTGCCCGGTTTGGCGATCCGACCGGGCAATAATGGCTTTCACCCTCTGCATGGGGCGGATAAGTTCGCCCCATGGCAGATCTTTTTGAAACACCTTCGACCTCCCGTGCAAACGCCGCAGGAACGCCGGCAGCACCACGACCGCTGGCGGATCGTCTGCGCCCGCAAGCGCTGCGCGAGGTGATCGGACAACAACAGATCCTGGGACCAGAAGCGCCACTCGGGGTGATGCTGGCCTCAGGCGCGCTCAGCTCTCTGGTGCTCTGGGGGCCGCCCGGTGTTGGCAAGACCACCATCGCCCGGCTGCTCGCTGCGGAAACCGACCTGCATTTCATTCAGCTCAGCGCGATCTTCACCGGGGTGCAGGAACTGCGCAAAGTGTTCGAATCGGCGAAGATCCGACATCAGAACGGCCAGGGTACCCTGTTGTTTGTGGACGAGATCCACCGCTTCAACAAAGCGCAGCAGGACGGCTTCCTGCCCTATATGGAGGACGGCACCATTCTGCTGGTGGGTGCCACCACCGAAAACCCCTCGTTTGAGCTGAACGCCGCGTTGCTGAGTCGGGCCCAGGTATTGGTGCTGGAGCGGCTGTCGGAAGCTGAGTTGGAGCAGCTCTGTGCCCGGGCCGAGACCGAGCTGGGCCTGGAGCTGCCACTGACAGCGTCGGCGCGCTCAGCACTGTTTGAAATGGCAGACGGCGACGGCCGCACTTTGCTGAACCTCGTCGAGCAGGCGGCCGGGTGGCGTGTTGCGGCGCCGCTGGGGCGGGAAGCGCTGACCAAACGGCTGATGCGGCGCGCGGCCAAATACGACAAGTCGGGCGAAGAGCATTACAACCTGATCTCCGCCCTGCACAAATCGATCCGCGGCTCGGATCCGGACGCGGCGCTGTATTGGTTCTGCCGCATGCTGGAGGGCGGCGAGGACCCCAGGTACTTGTCGCGGCGTCTGTTGCGCATGGCGGTGGAAGATATCGCGCTTGCCGACCCTCAGGCGCAGTCCATCTGTCTGCACGCCTGGGAGACCTATGAGCGGCTGGGCTCGCCCGAAGGCGAGCTGGCGCTGGCCCAAGCGGTGATCTATCTGGCGCTGGCCCCAAAAACCAACGCGGGGTATATGGCCTATAAAACTGCCCGTGCCGCGGCGCGCAAGTCGGGCTCAGCGCCGCCGCCCAAACATATCCTGAATGCGCCGACCCAGATGATGCAGGATCAGGGTTATGGCAGCGGCTATTCTTATGATCACGACGCGGAAGACGGGTTTTCGGGACAAAACTATTTCCCGGATGGTATGAACAGACCACAGTTCTATGCCCCGGTGGAGCGCGGATATGAGCGGGATCTGAAGAAACGGGTCGACTATTTCGCCAAACTGCGCGCAAAACGCCAGGATGGTTGACAAGCGGCCTCCCAGCCCGCAGGAGACACGCTGACCCTTTTACAGGTGGAGATATCGCATGAGCGGCGTGCAGAAAATAACCGTAGACGAGAACGAAAGTGACCAGCGGCTGGATCGTTGGATGCGCCGCCATTTCCCACATCTGGGGCAGGGGGCGATAGAGAAACTGTGCCGCAAGGGCGAGATCAAAGTGGACGGTGTCAAAGGCAAGCCAAACACACGGGTCGTGCCTGGCAATCAGATCCGCATCGCGCCGCTGCCCGAACCCGGCGAGCGCCCGGCACCCTTGCCGGCGCGGATCAAAAAGGCCGATGTGGCGATGATCCAGGCGACGGTGATCTACCGCGATGACGACATCATCGTGCTGAACAAACCTTCGGGTCTTGCCACCCAGGGCGGCTCTGGTCAGTCGCGCCATGTGGACGGCCTCGCCGAAGCATTGCGTTTCGGCTATGAAGAAAAACCCCGCCTGGTGCACCGGCTCGACAAAGACACCTCCGGCATTCTGGTGCTGGGGCGCACCCAGAGGGTGACAACCGCACTGACCGCGGCGTTCCGCCACCGTGAGACCCGCAAGATCTACTGGGCCGCCGTGGGCGGTGTGCCGCATCCGAAAATGGGCTCGCTGAAATGGGGCCTGGTGAAAGCACCGGGTCACGGCAAGGGCGGTGAGGGTGAAAAGATGCACTGTGTGCATCCGCGCGATGTGAACAGCACCTATGGCGCCAAACGCGCCCACACCGACTATGCGACCCTGTCCGCGCTCGCCCGCCGGGCAGCCTGGGTGGCGCTGGTGCCGATCACCGGCCGCACCCACCAGCTGCGCGCCCATATGGCGGAGCTCGGTCATCCGATCATCGGCGATGGCAAATACGGCGGCTCGGGCCAGGAAAATCTGGGCGACGGCTGGGGCGCGCGCCTCGGCGGTGACATGAGCAACAAGCTGCATCTTCATGCGCGTTCGCTGACCATTGAACATCCGCGCACAAAAAAGCTGGTGACCTTTGTGGCGCCGTTGTCAAAGCATATGGCCGACACCTGGTCGATGTTTGACTGGCGCGAGAACGAGGTGCCGGCGGATCCGTTCGAGGACGAGCTGTGAGCGCAGCGCTGCGGCTGGTGATCTTTGACGTCGATGGCACGCTCGTCGACAGTCAGGATTTTATTGTTGCAGCGATGGAGCAGGCCTTTGCCTCAGAAGGCTTGCAGGCGCCAGAGCGCGGCGAGATCCTGTCGATTGTCGGTCTGTCGCTGGACGAGGCTGTCGGACGGCTCTCCGGCGGGTTGCGGGTTTCTGCCATCGTGGCGGCCTACCGGAGCGCCTTTCTGAAGCTGCGACAGGCAAAGACCGAACCGCTGTATCCAGGCGTGCCGGAGATGCTGGCGGAACTGGCAAAGGACGAGACCCTGTTGCTTGGCGTTGCCACTGGCAAGGCGCGCCGGGGGTTGGATCATATCCTGGACACCTATAATTTAAGACGGTTTTTTGTCACCAGCCAGGTGGCGGATGACCATCCGTCCAAGCCCAACCCGTCGATGGTGGACGCCTGTCTGCGCGATACCGGGGTTGCGGCTGCCAATACGGTAATCATTGGCGACACGGTCTATGACATCGAAATGGGCCGTGCTGCCGGCATCAGGCGCATTGGTGTCAGCTGGGGTTATCACCCGGCAGAGGATCTGATCGCAGCGGGTGCTGCCCGGGTGATTGATGAGGTGAAGGCGCTGCCAGCGGCGATCGCAGCGCAATGGGAGGCTTGAGATGAGTGACTGGAAAACAAAACGGTTCTGGAAAGAAGCCAGCGTCAGTTCTGAGGACGGCGGTTTTGGGGTGCGGCTGGATGACCGGCCGCTCAGAACCCCGGCAAAAGCCGCTTTGTTGGTGCCGAGCCGGGGCATGGCGGCGGCGATTGCGGCAGAGTGGGATGCCCAGGAAAAACGAATCAACCCCGAATCAATGCCGGTCACCAGGGGCGCAAACGCTGCGATCGACAAGGTGGCGAATCAGCGCAGGGAAGTCGCAGATATGCTTGCCGCTTATGGCGACAGTGACCTGCTCTGTTACCGTGCCGAGGCGCCACGGAGTCTGGTGGATCGTCAGGCGGCGACCTGGAACCCATTGCTGGATTGGGCTGAAACGGCCCTTGGTGCCCGCCTGCAGGTCAGAACCGGGGTGATACACGCACCACAGGCGCCAGAGGCGCTGAAAGCCCTGTCAGATCATACGCACAGGCTAACTAATTTTGAGCTTGCCGGTTTTCATGATCTGGTAGCGCTATCGGGGTCTTTGATCCTCGGTTTTGCTGTTTTCCGCAATCAGGGCGCGGTCTCAGAAATCTGGAAAAAGTCGCAATTGGATGAACAATGGCAGGCAGAGCGTTGGGGGCGGGATGACGAGGCCGAGGTTCTGGCGGAAACAAAGAGGCAAGCTTTTGTAAACGCCGCACTTTTTATCACTCTGCTTTCGGCCTGAGCCGGGGGGTGCTTCTGCAGCCAAAGCGTGTATTGGTCTGGATTTACCTTGGGGAAACAATTCGATTTATTGATCGTGCACTTGACGTTTCTGAATGAATCTAATCAAACTCTTCTACAGTGCGAAGGACTTAAACCTTTGCACTCCAAAATACCGGCCCGGACAGGGTCGGATGAACCGCCAAATAAATGGCGGAAATTCAGGAAGAGGTAAAAATGAAAAAAACCGTATTTCTTGGTGCACTGACCGTAGCCAGCTTTGCTGCTGGCCTCGCATCAGCCGGCACGCTCGAAGATGTTCAAGCACGCGGCAAACTGAACTGTGGTGTGACAACCGGCCTGACGGGCTTTGCAGCACCTGATGCAAATGGCGTTTGGGAAGGTTTTGACGTTGAACTGTGCCGCGCTGTCGCGGCCGCAGTTCTGGGCGATCCCTCCGCAGTTGATTTCACACCTACAACCGGTCAGACGCGCTTTACCGCTCTGGGTTCGGGTGAAATTGATATGCTCGCACGGAACACCACATGGACATTTTCGCGTGATGTTGACCTCAAATTCGAATTTACCGGTGTCAACCTTTATGACGGCCAGGGCTTCATGGTCCCTAAAGACCTGGGTGTGTCGTCCGCTAAAGATCTTGATGGCGCAACTGTTTGTATTCAGACCGGTACCACAACTGAGCTGAACCTGGCCGATTTCTTCCGCGCCAATAACATCAGCTACGAGCCGGTACCAATCGAGACTAATGCCGAAGGTCAGCAGCAGTATCTTGCTGGTGCTTGTGACGTGTACACAACGGATGCGTCTGGTCTGGCCGCAACCCGTGCGACTTTTGAAAATCCGGGCGACCACATCGTTCTGCCGGAAATCATTTCCAAAGAGCCACTCGGTCCGCTGGTCCGTCACGGCGACAACGAATGGGGTGATGTCGTTCGCTGGACGCTCAACACTCTGATCGCAGCTGAAGAGCTGGGCGTGTCTTCCGCAAATGTAGAAGAACTGTCCAAAGGCACCAACAACCCTGAAATCAACCGCCTGCTGGGCACCGAAGGCAACCTGGGCGAACAGCTCGGCCTGTCGGCTGACTGGGCTAAAAACATCATCATGGCGGTTGGCAACTACAGCGAAGTCTTTGAGCGCAACATCGGTGAAAACACTCCGATCGGTCTCGCTCGCGGGCTGAACGCACAGTGGAAAGACGGCGGTCTGCTCTACACCCCGCCCTTCCGTTAAGACCTGACAATTCCGGGGGCGCGGCTCAGGCCGCGCCCCCGCTCTCTATACGGCATAATAATAAACAGACGGGTGAAAATGCACCTGTCGGACGCATTGGGCTGCGTCTGAAACTCGGGGGGCGTCAGTCATGACGACATCTAGCGATCCTCACCAGGATTCGTTTAAACTGAGCCATTTGATTTACGACTCGCGATACCGTTCCATGACCATCCAGGCTGTAGCACTTGCTGCATTTGTTCTGGCACTGGGCTGGCTGGTAAACAACGCTGTCGTAAATCTGGCCGCCGCTGGCAAAGACTTTAACTTTTCTTTCCTCAGTGTGCGTGCAGGCTATGATATTAACCAACGTCTGATCGAATATTCGTCAGACTCCGACCATTTGCGCGCTGCGTATGTCGGTTTGCTCAATACGCTGCTTGTGGCGTTTCTGGGCTGTATTCTGGCGACAATCGTCGGCGTACTGGCTGGCGTTTTGCGCCTGTCGCACAACTGGGTGACCGCCAAGATCATGGCCGTTTATGTGGAAAGCTTCCGCAATATTCCGGTCCTGCTCTGGATCATTGCTTTTTTCGCGGTCCTCACCGAAGCCACCTCGGCGCCGAAACTGTTCAGGGGTGAAAACCCGGCAGCATCCATGCTGTTCAACGATTCAGTGGCCATCACCAACCGCGGGACCTATATCCCCTCGCCGGTCTGGGGTGACGGGTCAGGATTCGTGATTGCGGCGTTTATACTCTCCGTCATCGCAGCCATTTTCGTCGCGCGGTATTCGCAGAAACGGTTTGAACTGACCGGGCAGGGCCTGCCGATGTTCCGGATCAATCTGGCCATTCTGATTGTGCCTGTGGTTCTGGTGTACTTCGTAATGGGGTCGCCGGTCAGTCTGGATTATCCGGCACTGAAAGGCTTCAACTTCAGAGGCGGGTTGCATGTGCGCAACTCCCTGATTGCACTCTGGCTGGCGCTGTCGTTCTACACCGGCGCCTTTATCGCGGAAAACGTGCGGGCCGGGATTCTTGCCATTTCCAAAGGGCAAACCGAAGCGCCGCAGGCGCTGCGGGTGATCATTCCGCCAATGATTTCCAACTACCTGAACCTGACCAAAAACACGTCGCTGGCGATTGCGGTGGGTTATATGGATCTGCGTGCCACCCTGGGTGGGATTACGCTGAACCAGACCGGGCGGGAACTGGAAGCGATGATGCTGATGATGCTGATCTATCTGCTGATCTCGCTGGCGATTTCCACCGGAATGAACTTCTACAATAAATCTGTCATGCTGAAGGAGCGGTGAGATGACAAATTCAGATTCATATGACCGCGCTTTTGTACGCACAGAGATGCTGCCGGAGAAGGCACCACCCCCCGGCGAGACCGGACCGGTGCACTGGCTGCGCGACAATCTGTTTTCAAGCGCCACCAATACGGTCCTGACGCTTGTTGCGATCTATCTGGTCGCCAAATTTGTTGCTGCGGTCTTTCCCTGGGTTGTGTTCGGGGTCTGGGATGCGGGATCGCTGAGCGAATGCCGCGAAATCCTCATGGCCGAGTACGGCAACACCGGTTACGCCTGTTGGGCGGTGCTGTCAGAGCGCTGGAATCAGCTTATTTTCGGGTTCTACCCGCAGGAATTGTACTGGCGCCCCATCCTGGCATTTGTGCTTCTGTTTGTGGCGCTTGCCCCGCTGTTGTTTGATCACCTGCCCCGCAAAATGGTGATTTTTTCGGCGATCTATCCGTTCCTGATGTACCAGTTGATCTGGGGCGGCTCTGTCTGGTTTCCCGTGACGGTAATCGCCGGTTTTGTCATCGGTTATTATGCGCCAAAAATCATCGCCCCCGTTGCCGGTGATCTTGCGGGCATCATTGCGATGTTGCTTGCACCGGTTCTCTGGTGGTTGTTTCTGGCGGGGCCGGTCGCTGGTGTGCTGCAGGACATCATCCCGCTGTCGATGGAAGCCGTGAGATCCAAGACCCTGGGTGGTTTCATGATATCAGTCGTGATCGGCTTGTCCGGGATCGCCTTGTCTCTGCCGATCGGCATTATGCTGGCCCTGGGCCGTCAGTCGGATCTTCTGATCGTGAAAACGATATGCGTTGGTTTCATCGAATTCATCCGGGGCGTGCCTTTGATCACCCTGCTGTTTACGGCGTCACTGTTGCTGCAGTACTTCCTGCCCAAAGGCACCAATTTTGACATCGTGGTACGCGTGATCATCATGGTGACCCTGTTCGCGTCGGCCTATATGGCGGAAGTGATCCGGGGCGGGCTGGCGGCGCTGCCACGTGGTCAGTATGAGGCCGCAGACGCGCTGGGGCTGAACTACTGGCAGGCGCAGAAGCTGATCATCATGCCGCAGGCACTTAAAATATCGATTCCCGGGATTGTGAACACGTTTATCGGCCTGTTCAAAGACACAACCCTGGTCATTTTCATCGGTATTTTCGATATTCTGGGGCTGACCAACACGCTTCGGGCGACCACCGCCTGGAACGGGATTTACTGGGAACTGTTCATCTTTGTTGCTGTGGTCTTCTGGGTCTGCTGCTTCTCGATGTCCCAATACTCTCAATGGCTGGAGCGCAAGCTTCGCACCGACCACGTCTAAGGAGCCAGAATTATGAACGAAACAACGATCGATCGTGAAATTGACCGGAGCCATATGCAGGTTTCCGACCAGGTGGCCATCCAGATCACCAACATGAACAAATGGTATGGCGCCTTCCACGTGCTGCGCGATATCAACATGACGGCGAACCACGGCGAACGCATCGTGGTCTGCGGGCCTTCGGGCTCGGGGAAATCGACCCTGATCCGCTGTATCAACCGTCTGGAAGTGCACCAGGCCGGGTCGATCCAGGTGGATGGCGTCGAACTGTCCTCGGATCTGAAGAACATCGACAAGATCCGCTCGGATGTGGGCATGTGCTTTCAGCACTTCAACCTGTTCCCGCATCTGACCATTCTGGAAAACTGCACCCTGGCGCCGATGCATGTGCGCAAGACGCCTAAAAAGGAAGCCGAAGAAATTGCGATGCAGTTTCTTACCAAGGTGAAGATTCCGGAACAGGCGCTGAAATATCCGGGGCAGCTGTCCGGTGGTCAGCAGCAGCGGGTGGCGATTGCACGTTCTCTGTGCATGAAACCACGCATCATGTTGTTTGATGAACCAACGTCTGCGCTTGACCCTGAGATGATCAAAGAGGTGCTCGACACCATGATCGAACTCGCGGAAGAGGGCATGACGATGATCTGTGTGACCCATGAGATGGGTTTCGCCCGTCAGGTGGCAAACCGGGTGATCTTTATGGATCAGGGCCAGATTGTGGAGCAGAACGAACCGGAAGAGTTCTTCAACAACCCGCAGTCTGAGCGCACGCAACTGTTCCTGAGCCAGATTCTGGGTCACTGAACAGGCGCACAGCCAGATTTAAAATCAGAACGCCGGCGGAGAGATCTGCCGGCGTTTTCTATTCCTGGGCGCGGGGCACCGTGAAGGCGGCGAAATGGCCCGTGCCCCATTTGACCCCGGACCAGGTTTCGGCCTGAAATTCCAACACTGTGGTGGCGGCCGGCGGGTATCGTTGAAATTGCCTGTCTGCAGGGGGCGCGGCAGCAAAAGATATTGCTGCGCGCGCGATTCCCGGGTTGTGGGCGATAATCATCACCACTTGCGCCTGTTCAACCTGCTGCAGTCGCTGGAGGATAAAGGCCGGATCTGCCTGGTAAAGCCGGGGATCGATTTCGAATTTGCCCGCGAAGCCCAGAGTGGGGGACAGACCCGCCCAGGTCTCGCGTGTGCGCTGCGCTGAAGAGCAAAGCACGTGTTCGGGGGTATACCCCTGCCGGGCAAGCCAGCTGCCGATCAGAGGCGCGTCTTTGCCCCCCGCTGCATTCAGAGTGCGGTCATGGTCGGTGGGGCAATCTTCATCCCAGTCTGAACTGGCATGGCGGGTCAGGATAAGGCGCAATGTCATCGGTGAAACGCCGCCATATGAAATGCCGATTGTGCCGGGGCGCGCGGATAGGTTCTGGACACGGGGCAGGCGCGGCGCACCAGACAGCCGCCCTGCAGACAGTCCTGGCCCTCTGGAGTGTCAAGGAAAGCATGGCAGGCCGCCACGTCATACTGCCCCTCTGTGATGGCGCCGGCCGGGCAAGCGCTGATGCAGGGGCGTCCCGCGCAGCTCTGGCACGGCGAGGGCTGGGTGGCGGGCAGCTCAATATGGTGTGAAAAGGCCAGCGCGCCGCGGTAGGACACCAGCAGCCCGGCCTTGTCATGCACCAGCAGCGACACTGGTGAGCTGAAAGATTGTGCGCTGCGCAGCGCCCAGGAAATGAACGGGTGCCAGGGCGGGCCGCCAAAGGGAAAGACTGGTGTTGCACCAAGGTCCTGAGCGAGTTGAGAAACCACCCGTAGCGACCAGCGGTCAACCGGGTCAGCCTTGCCATCGCGGAATTCAGCGGAGTGCGTGAGCACCGGCCAGAACCCGGGTTCCAGTGGTCCCAGCAGCAGCACGGTTTTGCAGCCTTCAGGGGCGCCATCTGTGTCTGTCGGGTGAAAACCACCCAGCACATCAAGCTGCGCCGGGCGGATCTTTGACTTCAGATGTTGGTATTCGGAGTTTATGGCGCTGTTATTCATGACGCCAACTTAGAGCAAGCCACAGGGCTTGGGAATTCCAGAATTCCAGTGCGCGTAAACGTGAGGGCGCCGTCAGCTGGCGCGGATCAGCGAGCCGGCACCGTGTTCGGTGTAGAGTTCCAGCAGGCAGGCGTTGGGGACACGCCCATCCAGGATCACCACCGCACGCACGCCCTGGTCCAGCGCATCCAGCGCCGTTTCGGTTTTGGGAATCATCCCGCCGGCAATGGTCCCGTCTGCGATCATATCGCGAATCTGGCCAGCGTTCAGTTCGGTCAGGACTTTGCCGTCACCGCCTTTAACGCCCGATACATCGGTCAGCAGCAACAGGCGGTCCGCCTGCAGCGCGCCGGCGATTGCACCGGCAGCGGTGTCACCGTTGACGTTAAAGGTCTCGCCGTTGCGCCCGGCGCCCAGCGGCGCGATGACCGGGATCAAACCAGAGGCCCCAAGATCGCGCAGCACTTTGGGATCCATATCAGCCGGCGTGCCGACAAAGCCAAGATCCGGGTGGGTCTGATCGCAGATCATCAGGTTGGCATCTTTGCCCGACAGGCCGACCGCGCGGCCGCCCTGGGAATTGATCGCCTGCACCAGCCGTTTGTTGACCTGACCCGACAGCACCATTTCGACCACTTCCACCGTGGCCTGGTCGGTCACCCGCTTGCCGGCGACAAATTCAGACTGAATATCCAGCTTGTCCAGCATCGCGTTGATCATCGGACCCCCGCCATGCACGATGACCGGATTGACCCCAACCTGCTGCATCAGCACCACATCGCGGGCGAAATTTTCCATCGCCTCGTCGCTGCCCATCGCATTGCCACCAAGTTTGATGACGACGGTGGCGCCTTCATAACGTTGCAGATAAGGGAGCGCCTGAGACAGGGTCCGGGCAGTTGCTGGCCAATCGCGGTTCATATCCTGGGTCTTCATCATGAGGGCTTTTCTCTGGGTCAGCCGGTTTTAGTCGACGGGACGGCTCTGGTGCAAGACATTCCCGGGCCGGGGATTATTCCATCGTGGCGATTATGGCGCGCAGATCTTCGATGCCCTCGCCTTTTTCGGAACTGGTCAGAATGATTTCAGGGTAGGCGGCCGGGTGTTTTGACAGCGCTTTGCGCACCTGGGCAAACATC
>MAAC01016245.1_pt1 | contig 15301 bp, 12 predicted proteins | sample 1115981 | NCBI WGS metagenome assembly MAAC01 (sample SAMN04961126, study PRJNA320927) | seawater metagenome | isolation source: sample BD02T64 sea water enriched with oil for 64 days | place: USA:Gulf of Mexico | collected 2013-07-27 | reverse complement strand
CGATTTAAAGTTATCGCCACACAGGCAGCCAAATCTGCTCGGCACTTCCAATAATTATGACTCCAACCAGCACACAAGTGATGTCGGTAAATACTCTTTTCACCTATATTCCCTATCACTTCATCCAGAACTAGAATTGTATTCTCTTGCTCTACATCAGTTGAAAGCACAAGTAGCGCGTGCACATAATGCTCTGAAGGGGGTTTTAATAACTCATCCAGAAACCTTGAATACGCCTTCGGTTGTTTATAAAAACAATGCGTCTCATACAATTGATCATCTACACCTTCTAGCCATTCTAATCGAACAGCGAAAAGCTCCGCGGCATCAGTTAGCAGCTCTGATTCAATTTAGGCATAAGGTCTTTTTCTGTACTAACATCTTCTAACGTTAAACCCCTACCAAAGAACCGAGGTATCTGATTTTTATGTACATTATGCCCTTCAAATAGCTTAATAAAACGACCAGCAACAGAGTATTTACCCCCGCTTTTAGTACGATGTTTTTTAAACCTGTCCCATAAAGAAAATCCAGCATCTATTTGATCAAGCACAGACTCTCCTACTTTGAATAAAAATTTTCATGGATATTATGCATGCCCATCAGTTCTTCATAACTTAGTTTTACCCAATCAGCCAACTTTGCTTATTATCAAGTTTCTTTGAACCATCAAAGCATCCTTAAACCCAAATTTTTCAAATAATTAAATGTCGCGTCATAATATTTGCTTGGCCTAGTGTGGTCGGTATCATCTCCCTCTGGCACAAATATCACCATGCCTTGTCTCGCTCTAGTTAACAAAACACGATAAGCATTCTTTTGATATGTTTGCCGTTCAAGCTTATTTATTCGCTGCCATCGACTGCCGCGAAATGACCAGTTTTTCCAACTTTCTTGGTCATAACGAAAGTCCGCATCCCAAGCCATACATACCCAATCTAACTCAAGCCCTTGCACATCGAATTCAGTTGCAGCATCTTCAAGATAATAAGATGAACGGACATCATCCTTACCATTTAAAAACCAATGCACTGGGTTAGATTTTACGCGTACATCTATCGCGTGTGGTCTCAAGCGCTCTGCTTGAGATGAGACCACCATTCCATAACGCTCTGAACCTCGCGCTTGTGTTTTAACCCAACTTTTAGCTGTATCAAGGTCCCTTGTAAGTACGATAGGATACTTGTTATGAATATTCGATAAATTTTCACGCGCAGCTTCTTCATCTAGGTCCAGCAGTTGTTTTACAAATAGTGATACTTTTTCACTACGAAAAGAACGTACAGACGTTCTTAAATGTAGTTCTGGCCGAAAAGTAACCATCGCATTTTTTCTAGCATGCTCAACAATTTCACCTGCACCGTATTCACTGTCGGTCAAGTGCTCAGAAAGGTAAATTTTCCAATGAGGAAAAGACTTCTCGACTGCATTAAACCACTCACTAATACCTGCTTCACCCGTATTTATTTCCTGACCCCCACCTACCAAACAAACAACTGTTGCCCAATCATCATGCCTATCCATACATGAAATCAAGAACTCAGGCTCAGACTGGTCGAAATCAGGTTGATTCTTCTTCGCACGCATAAATTTAATTGTTTGAGCTTTTGTCCATGCCCTTTGGGCTTCATCAAATAGCACAACATGTTCAATAGGAGGTTTCGAAATATCCAGCAGGCCTTCATCACGAAAGTGATGAACGTTTTGGATAAAGGCCTTAACCTCACTTAACGCATCACCTTTGCGTATCTTTTCACCTTTCGCCTTCACCCTAGCAACTTTGTCACGCGCTAAGGCCTCCTGTAGGATTTTTACTAATGGGCCATTACCTGAAAGAAATACACTATAAAGCTCATCTTTAGGCTCTATATGCAATGTGGCAATATCAAGCCCCACTAATGTTTTGCCTGCACCAGGTACGCCTGTCAAGAACACTATAGATTTCTCAGCGTTTGTTTTCGAACGAGCAATAATCTCCGCAACAGTATTAGACGTTTCTGACAAATTTAAAGTGCTTGCATCACTACGTGAAATCTCGCTCACTGAATGGCCATTGTAAAGAGCCAACGTTGCTTCAATAATAGTCGGAGTTGGCTTATAACCGCTAGCTTCCCAAGCACCACAATCAATCAACTGTCCAAGCTGTAAATTTAAAACTCTAGTTATAACGTCTTCCAGATTCTTACTATTGCAACGAATCGGCGACAATACACCCTCATCTGGAAGCTTATTAGGTTGCCCCTCAAAGGTTGGCGCATTAGTTGCGACTAGTATCGGTATAAGTATTGCTCTATGGCTACCCTCATGAAAGTTATGCAAATCTAACGCGTAATCCATGACCTGATCTAAATCAGCAGACTCAAAGCTTTTTGCCCCAACTTTAAACTCAATAACAAACACAACAGGGCCAACAATAACTACAGCATCAACTCGCCTACCCATCCGAGGAATTGAAAATTCGAAATATATTTTTCCTTTATGAGTAAACAATATTTTTTTTAACAATACTGTTTGCTCAACCCATGCGTCTCTTTGCAAGCCTGTCAAATCAAACGAGTGCTCTCGCGCCATTTGACCAAGAATCTGATCTAGCTCTTGTTCGCAAAACTCAAAAATAGTCGAAGAATAATAGGCGCGTTTCATTGAAAACTCACCGAAACTTTTTTCATACTCAGGAACTCCATTTCAAGACACTCTGCATCCTAAGGCCACAAACAAATATATATCTTATTAGATCATATCCAAACGTTGTTGATTTATACCGTAATAATTTCCACACTAAATTTAATGTAATCAAAGTTAATTTCATGCCCAACAAATTTGAACAACTAGTCCAGCAGTTAGAACAGCACAGCTACATTTCTGATACAAATTTGGTGACGACGCTTTCTTTAATGTAAACTTTGGAACGGCCTTTATAAATTAAAGGTGAAGCAGGTGTAGGTAAAACACAAATTGCGAAAGGGCGTATCAAGAAGTCAGCCAGCTTGATTTTGGACGCGGCAAAATTAATTTTAAATAAAATAAGGAAACAAGATGGTAAGCGACGTAACTGCACTTGAACGGTTGAAATCGGATCCTATGGGCTTTGGGCAATGGGTCATTGTTGCGATTTGTATCGGCACATTGGCACTGGATGGCTATGATGTTTTATCCATCGCGTTTGCTGCTCCGGGTATTACACAAGAGTGGGGTCTGTCGAAATCTGTCCTTGGCATTGTGTTGTCGATTGAATTAGCTGGTATGGCCGGGGGGGCGGTTTTATTCGGCTCATTTGCCGATAATAATGGACGGCGTTTTACCATGTTGTCAGGAATCACTATTGTTACTCTTGGTATGTTCGTTGCTGGTCTTGCGCCAAACATCTACGTACTGGGAGCGGCTCGTTTGTTTACCGGTTTAGGGATAGGTGGCATTATGGCAACAGCAACAGCGACATGTTCGGAGTTTTGTAATAATAAAAACCGAGTTATGTCGGTCTCTCTCGTTGCGGGTGGGTTTCCACTTGGCATTTATATTGGCGCAACCTTTCTCGCCCCTTTACTTAAACAATATGACTGGCGTATTGCCTTTTATCTGGGTACCTTTTTGAGCTTTCTGTTCATCCCTCTTGTTTACTTTTATGTACCAGAAACGGTTTCATTTTTAAATCGTAAGCGCCCTACAGATGCTTTAGAACAGATACAAAAAATCATGCGTCGCTTAGGGCATACACCACCTGAATCCTTACCGTCAGTGGCTGAACAAGAAGCGGAAGTCGTTGGGATGAAAAGTTTGTTTAGTCCAAACTTGCGGTATATTACTTTGCTATTATGCTTTGCGTATTTCGGAAATGTAATGACGTACTATTACTTTGTAAAGTGGCTGCCAACGGCTGTTACGGATTTAGGTTACACAGTCTCTCAAGCTACTGAAATTCTAGGTGTTGTCAGTTTAGGCGGCATCCTTGGATCTATAGGCATAAGTTTATGTGCTCGATTTATACCAATTAGGTCTTTGATGTTAGCAAGCCTTATGCTGACAGCAGTAGGCGTGGCTCTATTCCCACACTTTACGGACAGCATGGTAAATATGAAATTGATGGGCTTCTTTGCTGGCACCTTTGTCATGGCCGCTATTTCAGGTTTTTTTGGACTATTTGCAAGCAGTTTTCCTTCTTCGGTTTTAGGCTCAGGTTCGGGCATAGTGCTCGGTGTTGGTCGTGGTGGCGCTGTTATTGGCCCTATGATTCCTGGTTTTTTATTCGCAGCTGGCTTAGCCTTTGAAAACGTAGCCATTATTATGGCGTCAGGTTCTTTTTTGGCGGGTGTGGCCGTTATCTTTCTGCATAAAAAAGCTAATTATGCCAAAAAGGGCCATTATGCGACTTAATATAATTCAAGGGGTTAGATACAAGCCAACTTGATTCTGCATTTCCACAAACTCATTTAAGCTATCGCCTGAATATCTTCTATATGCTGCGGGTGGCACTGGCTTAAGTCGTAGCTACTTTGTAGGCTTACCCAATAATCGGGCGTGGTATTGAAGTATTTAGCCAACCTTAATTGCTGTATCTGGCGTAATCGAACGTCTTTCCGTAAGGTCTCACATTCGGGTTGCAGGCATAAGTGTGTCTTTTGCTAAACGATACGGGTTATGTTCATTTCTTCCAGTAGTTCTTGGAGGAAAACACCGGGGTAGAATGGGCTGTTAATCATCATAGACTCCTAGTGATAGTCGGTTACTACAATATCAAACGCTTCAATGCCGCGTTCTTATACAACTGGGTCACTTTTATTCATATTTAATAAAAGTGCCTTACGTTAACAGTTGTTGGCTATTTAATAGCTAACAACGGGAGTATTACGTTTGCAATACCCCCAAAACCTTCCTAAGATAAATTCACTAAATCAGTAAATATTTTTTATGCCCAATAAATTTGAACAACTAGGTCAACAGTTAGAACAGCACAGCTACATTGCCGATGCAGATTTGGTAACGACGCTTTCTTTAATGGAAACTTTGGAGCGGCCTTTATTGATTGAGGGTGAAGCCGGTGTGGGTAAAACCGAAATTGCTAAGGTGTTAGCACAGATACATGATTGCTCGCTGATTCGCTTGCAGTGTTATGAGGGCTTGGACGCCAGTACGGCGATGTATGAGTGGAATTATTCGCATCAATTGCTATCTATTAAGATGATGGAAGACGGTAACGCGAGTTACGAACAAAAAGACGCTGGTATTTTTAACGAGACATTTTTGTTGGAACGGCCTTTGTTGCAAGCGATACGCCAAAGCAAAACACCGGTGCTTTTGATTGACGAGATTGATCGCGCTGACGAGGCATTCGAGGCGTTTTTATTGGAACTCTTATCCGACTTCCAAATTACCATTCCTGAATTGGGTACGATGCAGGCGACGACTATTCCTATGGTTGTTTTAACGTCCAACGGTACGCGTGAATTAAGCGATGCGCTACGCCGCCGCTGTTTATACCACTACATGGAATACCCGAACTTTGAAAAAGAGCTACGTATTATTCATGCGCGTTTGCCTGATATTCACGATACGCTGGCGCAGCAAGTGGCGGAGTTTTTACAAAAACTTCGTGACTATGACTTACGCAAACAACCCGGCATTGCTGAAACCTTGGATTGGGCCAGCGCGTTGATGGAACAAAGCATTGAGACACTGATTAGCGATGATTTTATAATTAACTCATCGCGTAGTTGTTTGCTTAAAACGCAGGATGACGTTACTCGCTTGGATAGCACTGAAGTGAGCAAAATCTTAAACACGTTGTCTTAAAGACTCAACCGGTGGACACCGCCCAACCCACAGACCGCATTATTGGCTTTATCCATTTTCTTCGTGAAAAAGGTTACACGGTGGGTATTCAAGAAATTTTGGATGCGCTTTCTAGCCTTGGGAAATTGCCTTTTGATAAGACCTCCATCAAACATGTTTTAAGGTCGCTTACCTGCCACAGCTATTTGGAATGGCAGCAATACGAGCTGCTATTTAACCTGTATTGGCAATCCAAAGAAATTGAGGACGGCACCCAAGATAGCGCCCCTTCAAAAGACTTGCAGCACATGCCTCCTGTAAATAAGGTAACGGGCTTTAGCGGTAGTTCGCACGAGGTGCCCGAGCTAGTTAAAGACATGTCGAATGAGACTTGTGTTGGCGCCGGCAAGCAAAACACTTTTTCTACAATGGACTTTAGGTTTTTAAAAGACCAAAAAGCGATGATGGAGATTGAGCGCTTGGCAGAGCTACTGGCGCAAAAACTTAGCAAGCGGCTTAGCCACCAACACGTAATCCGCACAAAGGGGAGCAAAATTGATATTCGCCAAACGATTCGGCGCAACCTATCGCACGGCGGCCACCCGAAACAGATATTCTATAAACAGCGTGTACGTAAACCCGTCCATCTAGTTATTTTGCACGATGTTTCGCATTCTATGGCGTGGAATAACCCTCTGTTATTCCGCTTTGCGCGTGGCTTGATACGGGCATTTAAATCCAGCGAGGCGTTCGCCTTTCATACCGAGTTATTTAAGGTGACGGACTTTTACCGAGAGCCATCTATCGAGAAAATGCGTATTCAATTTGAAGCACGCAATAACCTTTGGAAAGGCGGCACCTGTATCGCTGATTCTCTACACCGTTTTAACGCGAAATACGCGGCTAAGACGCTGAATTCTAAAACCATCTTTATTATTATCAGCGATGGTTTTGACACCAATAAACCCGAACAACTGGTAGACGAATTAAAGGTCATAAAAGACGCCTGTAAAAAAATTGTATGGCTAAACCCTATGCTGGGGCGAGAGGGCTACAACCCAAACAAGGGCACGATGCTGGATATACAACTGTATATTGATAAACACGCCTCTGCGCATAGTTTAGATTCGTTAAAACAAGCGATAAACTATATTGCCCAAGTCGGTTGAAAGCCCTTAAGGCAGCTGACAAGCTAGCCGCTTATCGACAGATTTACGATAAAAATGACTCAATATCGGTTTTATAATGGGTAAGCAAATAACCACGCCCAATGGCCATAACAACGGTATTTGTTTCATGATGATGCTATAGGCGTCCATTTCAGAGTAGATCTCGCCATTGGCAGTTTTAATATGTAGCTCCCTCAGCGCTTTCATCGGTTGGATACCCAATTCAAGCAAGGCTTCGTCTTGATGGGTAATGTCAAACCAAATGAAACGTGAAGCCCTCTTCCCTGCCAGTCGTTCAAACACCCGCCTGTCTTCCACACAACTAGGGCACGACTGGTCGTAATACACGGTAATTTGTTTATATTTTTCCACGTTTGCCTTTCATCGACCAACTATCTAACCAACAGCAACCACCGCTCAGGTGTTCAGACGCAACTTATTTGGCTAATATAGCCATTACTTTCGCCACGTCTATATACCGCCCGCTGTCACGGAGCAACAGTAGAAACCACGTATTAGCTTTCTAGTCTAAACCCTATTTTCAACGTGACTTGCCAGTGTTTTACACCACCATCAACGATATGCCCTCTGGTCTCAACGACTTCAAACCAATCCATGTTTTTAACAGTTTGGGAGGCCGCTTCAACAGCATTTTTGATGGCGTCATCTGACCCCACTTCTGAACTGCCCGTCAACTCGATATGTTTATAGGTATGATGACTCATCCGAACCTCCTGTCAGTGTTTGAGACTTTTAGCATATACCTTAAACCTAATGCCGACAATAACTAAATATCTACCTGCCTGTCGATAAAGAAGCTATTTTTTAGACAGGCTCAAGGCTTTTTAGCTTATGCAACTCACCCGCTCCTGATGACTGCGGAATTACAAAAAGCGGGTTACTCACTACCGCTAACAAAGTAACAGAGCAAACCATCACCCACTATTCTTTACAAACCAAGCAATAAACCCCGCTATGCTCAATATAAAAAGAATAACCCGTAGTGATAAAACACCACCCCAACGACCTAACAAGTCACTCCAAAGACCCATAAAAACACTTCATATAAAGTATCAAACATCACGGCGACCAATTCAGCATACCTACTTATTTAGCACAAATAATTGACCTTTACCTTCCTCTAAAATATTTTCTAGCGTGTTTTTCAACTCCAATATGGTTATTGGAATAAACCTATAGTGCACACTAATAGCGCAACTCAAGGGTGAGCTTATTTCGTTATTAAGGTAGAATTTAAATCTGGATAAAGCAGTTAACAAACAACGATGGCTAACTAACATGAAAACTTTGGAACACCTGTTTAAAAATAATAAAGATTGGGCCGAATCCATTACCAAAGAAGACCCGGATTTTTTCAAGAATCTATCTAAATTACAAGCACCTGAGTACCTTTGGATTGGTTGTTCTGACAGCCGCGTACCGTCAAATGAACTGATCAATCTTGCGCCTGGTGAGGTTTTTGTTCATCGTAATATCGCTAATATGGTGGTTCACACCGATTTAAACTGCCTGTCGGTTATTCAATACGCCATTGAAGTTTTAAAAGTTAAACATATTATTGTTTGTGGCCATTATGGTTGCGGCGGCATAAAAGCAGCGCTTGAGAATCAGGATCACGGCCTGATCGATAATTGGCTGGGCCATATTAAAGATGTCTACCGCCTGCACAAAGACGAATTAAGTACGCTCAGCGAAAACGAAATGCAGCATCGTTTATGTGAGCTAAATGTTATTGAGCAAGTTAGCAATGTTTGCGACACCACTATTGTAAAAAATGCTTGGAAAAGTGGCGCGGAATTATTCGTCCACGGTTGGATTTACAACATTGAGAACGGTATTTTAAAAGACATTACCCAAAACCCAATTTCTGCAGAAAAAGCCGTTCAAGCTTAAAGGGTCACGCCTTTCTTAACGTTCTATATCTTCTAGTTCAATATTAAGTGCATGGCCTGAAATAATCAGCTCATACAGTGAAACGGTGAGCGATGACATCATCATTATCAAACTGATAATGAACGTAATCTGTCCTAACTGAACAGACTCAAGAAATAAGAAAAACATCGCCGCCACGCAAAAACTAATACTCAGTACGCCCAATACCTGCATCCAAATAATCAGTTTAATACGTAAGCGCAAACTAATAATCTGACGCGCAATGAGGTCTTTATTTGTCTCATTAATCTGTCGGTGGAGGCCACGAATGACACTCGCTAAGCCCATAAACCGATTGGTGTAGGCCAATAGCAAAAGCGATATCGCTGGGAATAAAAGTGCTGGTGTGGACAGTTCCATCATCAATTGTTTAGTTAGTCGCCGTTTTCATTTAGCGTAAATTATAAGTCACTGATGGCACGTTTTAACCTAATCCTTGCTAACACCGCATCATAAATTGCATTCGCATGATTATATTGACTGCCGGTCCGTAACGTTTCTGCACTTAACACATCCGTATTGGTCGACAAACCGTGTTCATAACGGTCACGGTTAACTTTCAAATTTTCTTCTGCCTGACTAATTGACTGTTCAGTAACACTTAGGCGTTTTCGAGTTTCTTGCACATTCAACCAATACTGCCTAACTTGAAGCGTCACCCGGCTCAACACGTCATCATATTGTTGCTCTAATCCACGTGCTTGCCGCTCAGTTGCTGACGCTTGGTTTCGAATGAGCCCGGCATCAAATAATGTCCATGTCATCCCAACACCGACAAGCCATTGTCCCTCATATGCTTGGAATTCATTTTCTTGAAAAGCGTAACCACCACTCAACGCAACTTGGGGGCCATTTTTTGCTCGAATAGCGCCTGCCTTGGAGCTCAATGCGTCTGATTGCTCTTTCAAAACACGCAGTTCATAGCGCTTTTCAATCGCTTGAGCCATTAGCGAATCTAGTGAGCTTGCTATCACTTCCGGCTTTAATTCATCTAATAAAACAGCCTCTTCGAACTGACGGCCTAGTAGGCGATTATAGGCAGACTGACTAATATCAACCCTATTAGCCACTTGGAGCGACGACTGTACTGCATCAGCCAATGCAACCTGCGCGGCTAACAAATCATTGCGTGACACCATACCTTGTTCATATAGGTTTGCCACGTCTACCCCATGCGACTTAAGGCTCGTCACGTGGCTATTGGCCACCTCCAGCGCTTTAGACGAGCGTAAAACTCCAATATAGGTCTCTGCAACCGCTAGCTTCAGGTCTAACACCTTGCCTGCCTCAAAGCTTCTTGATGCTTGTAACGACGAGCTCGCCGCGTCGATATGACTACTAATTTGTCCACCGGTATAAATGGGTAACGTCGTCATCGCTTGATATGAATAACTCTCCCTTTCAGCCAACGGGAATTGAATCGGCAAACCGCCAAAATTCACCTTTGCTTCTGGGTCCTTCTCCATTGCTGTATAGCCCGCGCCAATGCTCACACTCGGCAAACGAGCCGCTTTTGCCGCGTTAAGCTGGTGTTGACTGGCTTGCGTATTTTCTTGCACGGCCTTTAAGCCGTGATCAAAGCCAATGGCCACATCCCATGCTTGCTGAAGTGTTTCCGCATTAACGGACACTGAAAATATCAAGCCGAGGAGTAATAAAGAGCCTTGACGCTGGTGGTTTTTAAATAACATTAATCATCTCCTAAGGCATTACTTTTTAACGACTGACGACGGTACATTGAGTACAACAACATGGGTATAACAACCAGTGTTAGCGCGGTTGAAACGATCGTGCCAAATATTAATGAAATGGCCAAGCCACCAAACACGGGGTCAGACAGCATCACCGCCGAACCCAACACGATAGCCAGTGCGGTTAATAGAATAGGCCTTAGACGAACGGCACCTGCTTCCCTAATTGCGGCGTGCGCAGACATCCCTTGCTTCATATAATCTTGAACAAAATCAATAATTAACAATGAATTACGAACCACAACACCGGCTAACGCTATCACCCCAATCATTGATGTTGAGGTGAACGGCTCACCCATTATCCAATGGCCAGGAAAAACCCCGATAAGGGCGAGTGGAATAGCCGACATGGCAATTAGTGAAATTCTAAATGATGCGTAATAACCCACCAACAACAGATAAATAAACACTAAAGCGATACCAAGCGCACCTAACATGTCACGAAAAGCATCCAAGGTCAGTCGAATTTCTCCGTCCCACAATAATTGATAGCCATCAATCGTATCTGGCGTGATCGATTGCAGACGCAAGTTGCCGGTGGTTAATCTTTCGCCAGCACTAACCTGCATATTATCTATCTGTTGATCTATATCCATTACGGCATTAACCGGTGTCGTATTGGATAATTCTGCGCCGACATACGTAACCCGCTCGTAGTCCTTATGCAAGATAGGTCTGTCTTGTGTATCCTTCATCACTCGAGTTAACTCAGATAGCGGGACTCGTTTTCCTTGTCTATTGGTTAAATAAATACTGGATAACATAATCGGGTCTATCTGATATTTATGGGGAATGTGTAAGCGTATCGGCACGATTTTTTTCTCCGATGCAATATGTAAACGGCCCATCTCGCCACCATCAACCATGCGTCGAAGGGCTTGTACAACTTGCGCTACAGAGACACCCGATAACGCTGCCTTTTCTTTATCAACAACCACTCGGATTCGTGGCACATCGGCCACTTCGGAGTCATGAACTTCAATCACTCCGTAAGTATTTTTAAACACATCGCTCACTTTAGCGGATATTTCCCGAAGCTTTTCGCTGTCTTGACCGTAAATTTCTGCTAACACGGTCGAGCGTAATGGTGGCCCAGGAAGGTCCTCCACCAATTGAATAACGCTGCCAGGGTAACGCTGTTGAAGTTCCACCATTGCTGGGCGCAACTGCTTAACTAAATCAATAGAGCTCTCATCACGGCTTTTTTTGTCGGTTAAATTGACCCGTACTTCAGCCACAAACCCGCCCTTTTTATTCTGAGCCCCTCTTAATAGCCCATTAAAGTCAATGACGCCTATTTGCCCAACCCAGCTTTGATAATTAAGCACGTTTTCGTTATTGCGTAAAATATTGCCAACTTCTCTCGTCACACGGTCGGTCACTTCCACCGGCGTATACTCTGGCATGTCTATCGTTACGTTGAAGGTATTCTTGTTGTCTTTTGGCAGCAGAACTAAAGCCACCCCGCCTGATGAAAGCGGGCCACCCACTCCAGCAGGGCGAATAAACTGCCAAGCAGGCTGTAACATCGATAAAACAATCGTCAGCACAATAACTGATATTGTGATGTAACGATAACGCCTGTTATCTAACAGTGGCGTGATAATTTTGTAGTAAAACTTATGCAGTTTGTCATCCGCATCATGCGTTTCTAAATCCTCACCCTCACCCGGCTGAAGCCAACGGTTAGCGGCCCAAGGTGTAACAATATACGCCACCAATAAGGATGCAAACATAGCAACCGGCACGTTAAACGCAATTGGGTAGAAATATTGGCCTGACATGCCTGTAACAACCATTAACGAACCAAATACCAACATAACGGCAAAGGTAGCTAAGTTAGTTGGGTTGCCAATTTCATTCGTAGCGATAACGGTGACGTCAACTTTATCCTTCAACCATAAGTTTTTATAGTGTCTGTGAATATTCTCAATCACCACAATCGCCGAATCCACCAACAAGCCGAGGGACAGAATCAAGGCAAACAGTGTCACGCGATTTATTGTGGGGCCAAAAAGGTAATCAGCACCCAGCGTTAGCGCCAGAATAAACGGCACCGTAATACCTACAATCAGCGCTTCTTTAAAGCCTAGAAAGAGCACGATCACTAAAAACACAGAAAGAATGGCGATCCCCATGTGTTCAATAAGGTTGTTTACAGCCGCATCTGCCTTTTTCCCATCATTACGGGTGATAATAATATCCACACCGGCTGGGATGAAGTTTTTCTTCATCCGCTCTACCCGTTCTAAAATATCATCTGCCACCACCACCGCATTGGTCCCTACTTTCTTTGCCACGGCAATAGAAACAGCTGGGATTTCGGGCGAGGCAGTTGAACCAAAACGTGGATCGGCGGGGCCATAAGCAAAGCGCGAAAGCTTATCCCGTTCTTGTCTAGGGCCATCAATAATATCGGCCACGTCTTCCATATAAATAGCTTGTTTATTAAAGCTACCCACAATTAATTTTTTAACTTGATCGGCCGAGGTTAAAAATCCATCCAAATAAATACTACTCACTTTTCCTTGGTGCACCTGTGAACCAACCGGTGCCGACAGGTTACCCGCTTGCAAGGTCGCTTGCATTTGATCAAGGGTAATACCAAAAGCCAGCAACCTCTCTGGATCAAGTTCCACTCTCACTTCTCGGTCTCTACCGCCTTTCACATAAGCCACAGATACTTCATTGAGACTACGCAAACGATCCACCATATGATCGGCCAAGCGCTTTAGTGCATAGTCATCATATTTTTCCGACGCCAGAGTAATCGCCATAATGGGTACGTCATCGACATCGACACTTCTAATCAACGGCACAGATGCGTCAGCGGGCAGTTGGTCTTGTTTGCCAAGCACTCGATCATACAATTTAAGTAAAGAACGTTCTTTATCAAGCCCCACTTCAAACTGCACCCTGACCACAGCGATGGAATTCAGTGCGGTCGCATACGTATGATCCACACCCGAAATCTCACGCACAATGCCTTCCAGAGGATTAATCACCAGTTCTTCTATTTCCTTTGGCGTTGCACCGGGCATGCTGACAAAAATTTCTGCGCCGGGCACGACAATTTGAGGATTTTCTTCACGTGGCGTTAATAAAATAGCCATGACGCCCAGTAACACGCAACTGAGCATAAATAAAACCGTCAGTTTTGAGGTAACAAATGCTTGAGCAACCCACCCGGCTGGGTTTAATTGTTTGTTATTCACCAACAGTATCCTTTCGTTGAATAAAGTCGCCGTCACGGAGGCGTTCATCGGGTGTCAAAACGATTCGTTCTCCACCGCTTAACCCCACTAACACCTCAAATTGGCCACCCATTAGCTTGCCCAGTCGTAACCATCTAAAACTGATACGTTGCTCATCATCAACCGTAAAAACACCACTTAACCCAGCGCGCGTTATCACTGATTCAACACGAACAACCGGCACTGATTTAGTACCTACTTTAAAATGCGTGCGACCAAACATCCCCGGTAATAGCTTATTGCCTTCTGGCAAAGACACCTTAACGCGTGATTTACGTGTTACTGGGTCACCCGATGGAACAACACGAACAACCGCGCCTTGAATCGGCTGATCAATCGCATCAATAACAACCTTAACCTTGCCGCCTTGTTGGATATTTTTTATTTGTCCTTCTGCGATATACGTTTCGAATAACAAGCCTTCACTGGACTCGACTGTCAATAACGGCACCGCTGGCGCTGCTAAATCCCCTTCACGTTTATGACGTTCAACCACGACGCCCGTTACTGGGCTGCTAATTTGAGTATATTGACGTTGTGATTGCGTGGTTTGTAGCGTTGCTTTTGCGGCGCGTAATGTGTCTTGAGCAATGTCACGTTGTAATTTTATTTTTCTCAACTTATTTTCCGACACGCTGCCACGCTTAAACAGTGCTTGGAAGCTATCCAGATCAGTTTGCGCATCCTTTAACGCAGAAACTGCCTTATCCACCGAAGCGGACACCTGCCTAATGGCACCTTCTACATCAGCGCCATCCAGTATCACTAATGCTTGACCTTTTTTTACTTGGTCACCTTCATGTACCAATATTTTTCGAATATAACCCGTCGTTCTCGACGCCACATCAACTCTGTGGTCGGAAACAACAGAGCCTGTGGTGCGATAATCCACCGATAAATCCTCTACCTTTACCAGCACCGTTGATAGTGGCCACTGTTCCTTCTGCGCCTTTTCAAGCCCATCAGCCTGCTGCTCAGCGCAGCCGAATAACCCCGTTAGTAAGCTCACTAACACCCATAGGAAAATCTGTTTTTTTATCAAACTCATTATTTAGGCTCCCTCATCTAGCCAGTTAAACCGTTGTATTAATACTTTTTCTTATAATCTGGAAAACATGTTCAGAAATAACACTTGCATCACTATATGACTCATCCCAACCGGGTAGAAACCGGCACATTGGTGTCGTTGCAGAATGCGATATCACTAGCCAAAGAGTAGAGATAGTCAGCATAGTGTGGTTCACATTCGGTGCTATTTCCTTAATCAATGCATGCATGGCTTTAAAAGGCTCTAACAATACCTCTTCAGCCACTAACTTCAACCTGCTTTCATCGCCATCCAGTAATTCCCACATCACCAATGACCTGAAGTTTTGCTCCTGATTTATCATTAACGTAAAGTGCTCGA
>MAAC01010516.1_pt1 | contig 15302 bp, 12 predicted proteins | sample 1115981 | NCBI WGS metagenome assembly MAAC01 (sample SAMN04961126, study PRJNA320927) | seawater metagenome | isolation source: sample BD02T64 sea water enriched with oil for 64 days | place: USA:Gulf of Mexico | collected 2013-07-27 | reverse complement strand
ATTGTTATCAATTGCCAGATGGAAATAAAGATGTGGAATAGTTTTATGACTAACCACACCGCTATTGAAGCACACGACGCCTTAGACAAATCACTTTTCTCTTTGTGCCCGGATTTGCCACACGACTACCTGCGACGTAAATTTCAATCCGTAATCACACTGCAGAGCGCACTGGCCATTACCTGGCAGCAACGTCCATACATTTTTAAGATGAGTAACTACCGCCCGATTACCAGCAAGGCAGAATATATGTATCAAAACATACGTATTATGCCACTGATGAATGGTAATGCAGTGGTTGAGCATATAGCCATTGCTATTTACGACGTCACTGAAGCCGCACGCTCGCAGATCAACTTCAAAGAACAAAACCAGCAGCTGAAGCTTGCCAGCCGCATTGATCCACTGACTAAATTATTCAATCGAGGTTATTGGGAGAGCCGTCTGGAGGCAGAATTCAAAAGATACTCCAGAGCGCATTCCAGCTCAGTACTAGTGATGCTGGACATCGATCACTTTAAGATTATCAATGATACTTACGGCCACCAGGGAGGAGATACAGTACTGCGCTCACTCGGGGAACTGTTGATCAAGCAACACCGTATTACCGACATCATTGGTCGTTACGGTGGCGAAGAATTTGGGATTTTACTGCTAGATACCACTACTGAAAAAGCGGTCACACTGGTGCAGAACCTCACCAGCGAACTGGAAAAAAGCACGGTGATTCATGATAGCCAAGAGATCAACATCACTTTGAGTTTTGGTATTACTGAGATAAACAAGGCCTTCACCAGCCACGAACAGTGGATCGATATGGCCGATAGAGCGCTCTACCAATCAAAACAAAACGGTCGCAACCAAGCAACAGTGCTCAACAAAGAGTAGTTACCAAGCACTTCACAGCTCTACAACACCCAAAACCAGCCTGTGGACAAACTTCAGGATAACTTCTGTTAAAGCACCATAACAACAGCTAATGACTGCTGTCAGTTACTGGATTGTCGCAAGTAACAACCAAATTTTAAGTAAGCATTCAACGACCTAGCACTTGTGGCCTATTTTTTGTATCCAGCGCAAGACTGTGGGCAATTTTTACACAGTGTGTGGATTAAAAGTACTGGCGGGGTCGACTGCTGCTACTTAATCGTCTGGCATTTCTAATTCAATATGCGTTTTAGGAATACAGATACAGGTCAGTATCTCGTCATCCTTAAGATCCACCATACCCTCATCTGTATACTGCACCTCCCCCTGTAGCAGCCGGACTTTGCAACAGCCACAATATCCGGCACGACAATTATAAGGCGGCTGGATCTCCTGCGCCTCGAGAGAGTCCAACAAACTGGGTTCGTACTGATAATAGAAGGTTTCATTACCCACTTTAATCCGCGGTATACCCTTTATAGCGCTGCTATCACTCAAAAATCAACTCCGTAAAGTAGCGTTTATAGCACTGCCCTTAGTTAAAAATCAAAATCATCAAAGTCGCCATCTTCCAGCGAGTTGTCGATCTGACCAACTAAATAGGAGCTAATCTCAGATTCCTGAGGCGCCACTTGTACGTTATCACTGCTCAACCAGGCGTTCATCCACGGCAGTGGGTTCTGTCTAGAGGGGAAGATCTCATCAAAGCCAACCGCCTTTAAGCGTACGTTGGTAATATACTCCACATAATCACTTAAGATTGCGGCGTTCAAGCCTATCATTGACCCGTCGCGGAACAGATAACTGGCCCATTCTTTTTCCTGCTCTGCCGCCTCGGCAAAAATAGCAATCGCCTCGTCCCGACAGGCAACAGCGACGTCTTTAAACTCCTCATCATCGGCACCAGAGGCCAAGGTATTGAGAATATTTTGCGTACCGGTTAAATGCAATGCTTCATCACGGGCAATCAATTTAATAATTTTGGCGTTGCCCTCCATGATCGCCCTCTCGGCGAAGGCAAAAGAACAGGCAAAACTGACGTAGAAGCGGATCGCCTCCAACACGTTAACCGACACCATAGTCAGATACACTTTGCACTTTAAATTCCACAGCGTGCAATCATGCTCGAGCCCATCGATAGTATGCTTGCCGAAGCCATGCACCGCCTGCACATTAATTAGATGAATCAACTCGTCATAGAATTTAGTCACCGTTTCCGCGCGTTTGACTATTTCTGGGTTAGTGACGATTTCATCAAAAATCACCGAGGGCTCAGTGACTATGTTGCGAATAATATGAGTGTACGAGCGCGAATGCACCGTCTCGCTGAAAGCCCAGGTTTCCATCCACGTCTCTAACTCTGGAATCGAAACTATCGGCAGAAAAGCCACATTTGGCGATCGGCCCTGCACCGAATCAAGCAAGGTCTGGTATTTTATATTGCTGATAAAAATATGCTTTTCATGTTCAGGCATATCAATAAAGTCTTTGCGGTCTGTCGACAGATCCACTTCTTCCGGACGCCAGAAAAATGACAATTGCTTTTCAATCAGCTTTTCAAATATAGGGTATTTTTGTTTATCGTAGCGCGCTACGTTAACATTTTGCCCAAAGAACATAGGCTCTTTAGTAGAATCGAAATTTTTAGCGTTAAAAGTGGTATAAGCCATGGGTCACTGCCGCAAATGATAATAAATTTAGAACTGGCAGCACTACCTATTATAGCAAGGTAGTGCTGCGCGATCTTTACTGCGCCCATTAGCATAGGCGCAAACTAGTTACAGCTTACAAGCACCGCTTTCGCAGTCATCGTCTGAATGGTCTTCAGAGGCGCCATCGCGGGTGTTGTGATAGTAGAGAGTCTTCAGGCCATATTTGTAGGCCGTTAACAAATCTTTCAACAACTGCTTCATTGGCACTTTGTCGCTAGGGAATCGGGTCGGATCATAGTTAGTATTAGCGGAGATTGCCTGGTCGACAAATTTTTGCATGATACCTACTAACTGCAAATAGCCTTCGTTGTTAGGGATATCCCAAAGTAGCTCGTACTTGTCCTTGAGGGCCAAATACTCGGGTACTACTTGCTTTAATATGCCATCTTTACTGGCTTTGACTGATACATAGCCACGCGGTGGTTCTATGCCATTAGTCGAGTTGGTGATTTGCGAAGAAGTCTCACAGGGCATCAATGCCATTAAAGTACTGTTACGCAAACCGTGTTCAACAATGCTACTACGCAGCGTTTCCCAGTCATAGTGCAACGGCTCGTCACAGTAGCTATCGATGTCTTTTTTGTAGCTATCGATAGGTAAAATGCCTTTTGCATAAGTCGTTTCATCAAACTTCAAGCAGGGACCAAAATCTTTAGATAGCTGATTAGAGGCAGTTAATAAACTGTGCTGAATAGCTTCGAAAGTACGATGCACTAAGCCATTGGCAGAACCATCTGAGTACTTAACACCGTTCTTGGCCAGATAATAAGCCAGGTTGGTGACCCCAACGCCTAAGGTTCTACGATTATCTGTGGCCAATTTGGCCGCGATAATCGGGTAATCTTGATAATCCAATAAATTATCCAGCGCTCTGACAATCAAGTCAGATAAGCCCGGCAGCTCGTCTAAGCTCTGCAGCGCCCCTAAGTTGAAAGCTGACAAAGTGCAGAGCGCTATCTCGCCCTCTTCATCGTGTGTATGCATCAGAGGCTTAGTCGGCAGGGCAATTTCCAAACATAAATTGGATTGTTTTACCGGCGCAACTAATGGATCAAAGGGACTGTGGGTATTACAGTGATCTACATTTTGGATATAGATACGTCCAGTCGAAGCACGTTCCGACGCCAACATACCAAAAAGCTCGGCAGCTTTGATGGTAGTTTTACGTATGCTTGGGTCTTGCTCATATTTCACATAGAGCCGCTCAAATTCATCCTGGTCAGCAAAAAAGGCATCGTATAAGCCCGGTACTTCATGGGGACTAAATAGAGTTATGTTGCCGCCTTTTACTAAGCGCTGGTACATCAGCTTATTAAGCTGTACCCCGTAGTCCAAGTGACGAACACGGTTTTCTTCGACGCCGCGGTTATTTTTAAGTACCAGTAACGACTCAACTTCCAAATGCCAAATTGGATAAAATAGCGTAGCTGCTCCCCCTCGCACACCACCTTGAGAACAAGACTTAACCGCCGTCTGAAAATGCTTATAAAAGGGAATACAACCGGTATGGAAAGCTTCCCCACCTCTTATTGGACTTCCTAGTGCACGTATATTACCCGCATTGATACCAATTCCGGCACGTTGCGATACATATTTAATGATAGAGGCGGACGTTGCATTGATAGAGTCTAAACTGTCCCCTGTTTCAATTAATACACAGGAGCTAAATTGGCGCGTCGGGGTGCGCACTCCGGCCATGATAGGCGTTGGCAGTGACAGCTTGAAAGTAGAAGTTGCATCGTAGAAACGCTTCACATAGTCAAGCCTGATATTCTTTGGATAATTGGCGAACAAACAAGCAGCCACTAACATATAGAGGATCTGCGGGCTCTCGTAAATTTCACCAGTGACTCGGTTTTGAACTAAATATTTACCTTCTAACTGTTTTACCGCAGCGTAAGAAAAGGTCATATCGCGGCTGTGGTCAAGGTGCTGTTGCAGCAGTGCAAACTCTTCAGCACTGTAATCTTCAACGATATGTTTGTCGTAGCGACCCGCCTCGACCATTGCCAAGGTGTGATCATAAAGCGCCGGGGGTTCAAACTGATCAAAGGCGCGTTTACGCAAATGGAAAATAGCTAAACGCGCAGCCAGATATTGGTAGTCCGGTGTCTCTTCAGAGATCAGATCTGCCGCAGACTTAATCAGAGTCTCGTGAATGTCAGCTGTTTTCATCCCCTGATAGAACTGTATATGTGCTTTTAACTCTACTTCTGAGGGTGATACTTGATCTAATCCTTCAGCGGCCCAAATAACGACTCGATGAATCTTTTCAAGATCTAACTTCTCTTGCCGACCATCGCGCTTGGTAACCATTAAATCCTGCTGCATTTAAACTGACACTCCGTAGTTATTATATTTACAATAAGCCTTGCAAAAAGCCGCAAATATTAAAATGTTCTAATTTCGCTTTAACTCTGGGCTAAACACACAAAAACATGTTAAAGCCACACAATATGTAGTGATTATTATTATTTACAGACACCAAATATAGAGACTTTAGGCTATATTTCAACTCTTGACATTTGCCAAATATGCAGCCCAATATCGTAAAATCGACGCCAGTCCAGAGATGGTGCGGCGGGCAGGATTTTAAAAAAAATTGAACTTTTTTTATCAAACTTTAACAAAGATTTATCCGTGGCTTTTAATTGAATAAAGCGGAAAAAAATATTTACAATCCCAGTACCGATCACTATCATACGCGACCCTCATTCTGTTCTTTTCCATCGTTTCCAGGCGAGCAACATCAGTGTAATCGTGACAGTAACTGTACTACTGATAGCAACTTTCTTAACGCTACTAACAGTCTCTAAGCTGAGACAGTTAAAAACATCCCTCAGTAGCTTTTATTGCCGCCGCTACTTCCCCGTTAGCTTATTGCTATTTCCACTACTACTTACTACCGTACAGAGGCCACCCATTCACCGCGAATTCGCGATTAAACAAAGCTACTTGGAGGCCGCTACAATTTATTTTTGATTTTATTAAAAATAGCATTTACAAATGCTCAACGTCTGTCTATTATACGCGCCCTCAGCAATGCTGTTCACTAGCCAGTTCAGTAGCAAATTGTTGATCATTCATTTCTTTGAATTGTTTGGTGGGGTTCCCGAGTGGCCAAAGGGATCAGACTGTAAATCTGACGCGAAAGCTTCGGTGGTTCGAATCCACCTCCCACCACCATTTTCACATTGCCATCCTCACAGAGTTTTCTGCCATGCGTCTAGCTGAAATAGAAGCCATTGCGCTTAATGTTGGAATTATTGCCCTGGCATGTTTTGTCACCTTTATTATCTACGATCTGGCAAAGAAATCTAATGCGGGAAAATTCGGCACTATCATTCTCTTCGCTGCACTGGGCTTAGGCTTAGGCGCATTTCTGATCAAGACCATCATAGTTGCATTAATGGAGCAGTAGCTCTTAACAACATCCCCCTTACACTTTTTATCACCAGCCTCATCGTTAACACTCATTGTGCATAACTTTAATTTCGTAACTTAACTGCGAAACTGAGTTTGGGCAACTGTCATTACTACCTGTATCAGCACCCACAACCCAACAAAGCTTAAGTCTTTTTGTTGGCTAACTCTTCTGCCGATATGTGTTTGAGAGTGCCCGCTGCAACATCCCAATCATAAGCCTTGCCAAACCCGACCACAAAACGCCCCTGCTGCGGACGCAATTCCAGCAACTTAAAATCAGCCAAGCTGCGCAGCAACTCTATAGTATTGCCTAACTTTTGGCGCATCTGCTCAAACACCGCTTGCGCCACCTCTGAATCAAGATCGATCTGATGCACGCTCAGTTGCAGCACTGCCCTTTTACGCGCATAGAGGTTCTTAGCGCTGTGCTCATCTTCAATAAACATAGCGCTGGCGACCGGCTTAGCCAGCATATTATTAGTGTGTTCAGACAAAGTGCTGACAAAAATATAAAAGCCGCCGGAAAATTCAATGTAAGGGGCATAACTGACCAGCGGCTGCCCCTGCTCATTGACTGTCGACAACAGTATCGAGGAAAAACTTTGCTGCAACTGCTGACAATCCGCCAACAGCTGCTGTAATTCAGTAGCCATTTAAAGCTCCGGTAGATATATAAAATAAACTATTGTTTGCTATAATGAAAAACTTTCTCCAAGGTAAACCATATCAGGCTCGCAGATCAATATCTTTATCTGCCTGACCACTATAGAGCAACGAGATAGTGGCGAAACAATGGTTTGCAGACTTCTTTCAGCGATCAGACTATAGGCACTAACATGCAGCAAAAGACCATCAATATAGGCTCAATCCCAGTAGCCAATGACAAGCCTATGATACTATTCGGTGGCATGAATGTATTAGAATCCCGCGACCTGGCAATGACAATCGCCGAAGCTTACGCCGAAGTCACCACTAAGCTAAACATCCCCTATATTTTTAAAGCGTCCTTTGACAAAGCCAACCGTTCATCACTGAATTCCTATCGCGGCCCCGGGCTCGACAAAGGTTTGAAGATTTTAGAAGAAATTAAGCATACTTTTAAGTTACCAATCATTACTGACGTGCACCTGCCTGAACAAGCCGCTGCTGCTGCCGAGGTCTGTGATGTGATACAACTTCCCGCATTCCTCTCCAGACAAACGGACTTAGTGGCCGCTATGGCGAAAACCGGCGCTGTCATTAACATTAAAAAAGCACAATTTCTGGCGGCCCATGAGATGGGCCATATTCTAAATAAGTTTGAGCAGGCCGGGAATAACAATTTGATTCTCTGTGAGCGCGGCACTAGTTTTGGTTACAACAATTTGATTGTCGACATGCTTGGGTTTAGCGTGATGAAAGAATTTGGCTACCCGATTGTCTTTGATGCCACCCATGCCCTACAGCTTCCCGGTGGCCGCAGTGACAGTGCGGACGGTCGCAGATCAATGGTAGCCCAGCTGACCCGTGCGGGCTTAGCCCAGGGGATTGCAGGGCTTTTTTTGGAAGCCCACCCAGACCCGAGTCAGGCCAAGTGCGATGGTCCCTGTGCTTTAGCGCTGGATAAACTTGAGCCCTATTTGCGACAGATGAAAGCCGTTGATGATTTGATTAAAAGTTTTCCACCACTGGATACTCAAGCATAGTAAAAACACCCGAGATTTAGTGACCGCTTAAGGTTAAACTAAAGCTGTGATATCACTTTGACTAAAAGATGCAGAACTTATGGCTCAATCAAGAGAAGATATTTTTAACGATTTAAAAGACGGTCAACTAATCGGACCCGACCACCATAAGTTCCAACTCTCTGGTACTTCTGTAGAATGCCCACTCGGACAACTGTGGCAAGCAGAAGATGTCAGCACTAAAAACCCGATTAACGTCAGCCTGATTATGCTCGATCCGTTTTTCCTGCAATCCAAAAGCTTCTTGGCTAAGTTTAAGAAACAAATTGTTCGCTCGAAAACCATCAACCATTCCCATGTTGCTGACATCTATGGCTACTTTATCCACAAAGGTGGTCTGCTATTCTTTGCCTTTGAGCCTGTAGACGGCTTAAACCTTGAAGAATTAATTTCCAACGACGCCAACAAAAACCTCAATATCAAACAAATTCAAGGTCTATCGACCCAGCTAACAGCCGCTATTAATAGTTGTACCAGGCAGTGGCATCAAGCACTGGGCGCACTTGATAGTCACTTTGTTTTTGTTAATAAAAAGGGTGGCGTAAAATTATTACCCATATCCATGCGAGATTTTTTCCTTGAAAATCAGGGCATGCCAGACAGTGTTTACGACTACAAAAGGTATTGCGCCCCTCAGGCCCTGACTGAAGACAAGCTCGATACCACTGCCGACAGCTACACCGTCGCCTGTGCCACTTACCGTCTACTCGGTGGTGATGAGTTTCCAATTCAGCACACTCAAGAGCAGCGCGATGAGGTAACTTATAGTCGCCCCGCTAGCATCTCTGACGAGCAGTGGGATTGTCTACAGCAAGCCCTGTCTGGCGAGAGCTCTCGCCGCTACTCCAGCGCTGCTGAATTCATTAAAGCATTTTTCCCCACGTTATCCGAAGCCCAAGACGATAGCGGTGCAAGTGCTGCCGATATTGAGGAAATAGACATTCCAGTACCTGAGAAAGCAGAGCTCCCCAGTACCGCAATCAGTTTCAAACTAGGCAAAAAGTCGATTAACTTTAGCGTACCAACCTTCACCATACCGCTGTTTATTTTTGTAGTCGGCACAGGTATAGGCTTTATTTTAGGCGTATTTTCCAGTTCGGGTAGCATTGATGCAGCCAAAGCAACCAGCGCCAAGTGGCAGCAACAGGCGGACACTTATCAGCAACAGTTAACAGCCCAAGCAAAGCAGCTTGAGGAGTCCCAAGCGCGGGCCAATAATCTGGATATTAAGCTCAACTCTCTGCAGCAACAGGTGGGACAAACAGGTCAACCCGGCCCCAAACCTTTAAGCATGTTTCGCGATGAACTGGATGAGGGGCAATACGGACCTGATATGGTTGTGATCGCGGCGGGTGAGTTCATCATGGGAGATGCCAATAGCTCAGGTGATGACAACGAAAAACCTGCCCATAAAGTGGTTTTTAAGCAAAATTTTGCCATTTCCCGATACGAAATAACCTTTGCCCAATATGATTTCTTTGTCCAACAAACCGGTCGCAGACTACCAGATGATGAAGGCTGGGGGCGGGATCAACAACCGGTTATCAATGTTAGCTGGCGTGACGCCAGAGCCTATACCCAATGGCTGGCAAAGGAAACCAAACTACCTTACAGACTGCCCACTGAGGCCGAGTGGGAGTACTCGGCCCGCGCCGGTACAACGACTAATTACTGGTGGGGTGATGAAAGCCTTGCCGGTTACGCCCAGTGCTCAGATTGTGGTGGTCCTCTTGCGGGCAAGCAACCGCTTAGTGTTGGCTCATTAAAACCCAACCCATGGGGCCTTTATGATTTCAACGGCAATGTCGATGAATGGGTGATTGATTGCTACCGTGAAAATTATGTGGGAGCCCGCCAGGACGGCAGACCTTATACTACTTCAAGCTGTCAAAACCGCGCTATTCGCGGTGGTTCCTGGTTCGATATCAACCGCATCACCCGTTCTTCCAGTCGCTATAGACACCCACCGGACAGTAAGCGCAATACTTGGGGCTTCAGAATTGCACTGGACTTGACCCCCTGACAGCGCCTATCTCTCCGTTTGCTTATAAAGGATGTACATGAACTATTTATACCTGAGTGTGCTCAGTACCCTATTGGCCACTAGCGCCCAAGCCCAACAAATAACCTTGAGTGCCAATGATCAAACCGATTTATCAGTCACTTTTTACTCTCAAAATTTAGGCCTGATTCAAGAGCGTAGAACTCTGGGGCCATTGAGCGATGAAGATACGGTAATAGTCAAAGATATCAGCCAACTGATGGATCCCCGCAGCCTGCAAATTCAGCACGCCGGTAAAATCACCGCACAGAGCCTCAACAATTCAGTGATTAGCTATCAAAGCCTAATGCACAACTATATTGGCAAGGAGCTTATCTTAGTAAAAGATAACGGGGTAAACGGCGATGAAATCAGACAAAAAGTAAAATTACTTAACCTCAGTGGCAATACTGTCATTGTTGAATTGAACAACGTAATTGAGTCGATTCCGTTACACAGCGACGTATGGCGCTTTGTATTTCCGAGCAAGCCGGACAATTTACTGCTTCAACCTAGCCTGACTTTTCAGAGCGAGGGTAAAACCGGTACCGATAACATCCAACTTAGCTACCTCAGCAACGGCATTGAGTGGCAGATGGACTACGTGCTAGAACTCAATAAAAACAGAGATAAACTGCAGTTAAAAGGTCTGGCATCCCTGTTTAACAATACCGGTATCACTTTTCGAAACGCCGATATCAAACTGATAGCAGGCAGTATTTCTCAACCGCAACAGCGTTCATCTGAGGAAGCCGATACAAACATGCGAATGATGGTCCAGACCAGCAAGCTCTCTGTTACGCCTCAGCCCACCGGCGATCTGCAGTTGTATAAACTACCGCACAAAACCACTCTATACTCCGGCCAACAGACCCAAGTACCATTGCTACAAGCCGACAGCGTCAACGCAAAAGCCAGCTATCGTTACCAGTTTCATGTTACCCCCTATCTGGACAACAGGCAGATTAAAACCAACCCGGGCTCATTTTTAACCTTCGTCAATAATAGCGCCAGCGGCCTGGGAATCCCCCTACCTGCCGGACAAGCCAGAGTCTTTAGCCCTGATCAAAACGATGGATTACAATTTGTCGGCGCCAGCTTTCTGGCGCAAAGTGCGGTTAATGAAAAGATAGAGTTAGCGACAGGTAAAGCATTTGATTTGTCTATTAGCCAGCGACAGAGCAGTCATCAGAAAGCCTTTGACGGTGCGGTTATCGGCATTGTGCTAAACATTAATAACAGCGCTGGGGATGATAAAATTCTAGAGCTTTCCAGCAGCTTTAGCCATGACTGGGAGATAATCAGTAGCACTTACCCGACTATCGGCAAGAGCGGCGCAGTGGCAAACTGGAGCATTAAACTCGCCGCCAACAGCGCCACTATATTCAACCTAAAAGTGCGGTTAAAAACAAAGAATTAAATACTTACGACTTCCTACTTCCTACTTGCGACTTGCGTCGCAACTGCGTCGTCTTCCTTGAGAGCAGCAATTAAGGTCGATACCGACACTAACTGTACCTGTTGTGCTGATAGGGTATTCAAGCGCTTTTTCAGAACCTTAATTGTCAATGCATGTGGGTGAGCAATCACGACTGCGTGCCCCTGTAGCTTAGCGATACGCAAGGCCCTATCGAACTGTTTATTGATAGCGGCTGCGGTTAATTTGTGATCTAAGAAAACATCTCGCTTCAAACAATCAATACCCGCTTCTTTTGCCTGCTGCCAAGCGACACTTTTTGCACTGGTTTTACTGTCGAGGAAAAAAAGCCCACGCTCCTTCACCACTTCCATAGTCCAACGCATTTGCCGCTGCATCGCCGTCAGCTTACTTCCCATGTGATTGTTAACACCGATTAAGTTGGGAATTGCCTCTATATTTTGTCGCAGCGTTGCTTTAAAACTCTGCTCTGTCATCTGGGAGGTCATCCCCCCCGGCCCCAACGGCAAGTTATAGATCGCCTCCATTGGCGCATGCATCAAGATATCTTTATTCAGCGCTGTAGCAGTACCTGCCAGTGCCTTGCTATAAGTTGCGTGGGGCAAGAATGCAAAACTCAACTCTGCGGGTAAATTCAGCAGTGCATGGTTGGATTTGAGTGAGTGGCCCATATCATCGATTAATATGGCCAACTTTGCCATTACTGGCGTTTTTTTGTCAGTGGCAGCTGGAACACTATTTACCACGCTTTCAACAACAGAGTCCGGACCGGATTCAGAGCTCGTTGCATTAGTACCACTGACAATCGCAAAAAATACAATAAAACTGTTTATCAAGATTTTAATTATTATTATCCATACAGCAACTAAAGTTTAGGGAACAAAGTTTAGGGAAAATATGACCAATCACTTAGTTTACTGATTGGCGCACGATGACTAGCCCTTTCAACAAATTTACCGCTTCGTAAAGCTGGAAGTCGGTTTGGATAAGATCTGTTTTCTGGGTCTTGGTAGGTTTCTGCTCTGAGTTTTGCAAATGGCCATTTAAATCTTGCTCTTTGATTGTGCGAGAACTCTTCCTGGCCTTAACTTGCTGCTGCTCTACGAGTATGTCCGGTTCTATGCCCTTCGCCTGAATAGAGCGGCCACTGGGGGTATAATAGCGGGCAGTGGTGAGTTTCATGGCGCGCTTTTCCCCTAGTTGTAATACGGTTTGCACTGAACCTTTACCAAAGCTGGTAGTACCCATAATAATAGCGCGGTTTTTATCTTGTAATGCACCCGCTACAATTTCTGAAGCCGAAGCGGAACCACCGTTAATCAGCACTACCATAGGTATGTCGGCAATAGACATCTCTGCTGTTGCTGCAAAGGACATCTGCGAGCTGGCGAGGCGACCTTTAGTAGAAACAATTATACCCTCACTGATAAAAGCATCTGAAACATCTACTGCTCCACGCAAAACACCTCCTGGGTTATTACGCAAATCCAATACCAATCCGGTAAGGGGCCCCTTTTGTTGCATCTGCTCCAGAGCTTTATCTAAATCTCTGGCGGTGTGGTGCTGAAATTGACTGATACGCAAGTAACCTATGCCCTCGTCAACATATCGAGAGCGGACACTGGTGACTCTGATAATGTCCCGCTTCAAACTGATCTCTATCGGCTTGTCACTGTCATCGCGAATAATGCTCAATACTATTTCAGTACCGGGCTTACCGCGCATCATTGCTATTGCCTGGTCCAGACCAATGCTCTGAATAATTTTCCCATCAATTTTTATGATTAAATCTCCGGGTTTTATCCCCGCATGTTCTGCCGGAGTATCATCTATAGGTGTAATAACACGAATCATCCCGTCTTCTTGACTGATTTCTATGCCGACACCGCCAAACTGTCCAGAGGTTTGAATTTGCAGTTCAGAGTATTCATCGGCTGATAGATACGATGAGTGAGGATCGAGGCCTATTAACATGCCGCGCACAGCATCTTCCAGCAGCTCAGCGTCTGAAACAGGTTCCACATATGCCTGCTTTATCCGGTCAAAAACCTCGCTAAAGCGGCGCAATTCCGCCAGAGGTAAGCTTTTTTGTGGGTCAAATTTTTCCCCCTCCAGACTCGCTTCATCGGCTGCGTATGCCGTCGATATTGACAGCGATAACACTGTGCTAACTAATACTGTAACAATCGATCTATACATCATCTAAATCCTTATTAGACAGCGGTCAATCAATATTGATTGTCCTGGTCTTTTATCATCATCGTCTGGCAAACCAAGCACGGGGATTGGTGGTTTGCCCTCGGTGGCGAATAGCAAAATATAACGCGGCATGTTGACTACCACCGCTGTTTCCTGTCATAGCAATGGGCTCCTGAGTCGACACAGAATCCCCCACTTTCTTTAACAGCTGTTGATTGTGCCCGTACAATGTCAAATAGCCGTCACCATGATCTATAATCATCAGCATTCCGTAGCTGCGCAACCAATCTGCAAACACCACCATACCGCCGTGCACAGCCTGCACAGATCGTCCTTGTACCGCACTGATCAAGACTCCATCGTAAGCTAAATTATTTTCCACTGAAGCAAAATTACGAATCACTCTACCTTTGACCGGCCAAGGTAATTTTCCTTTTAATACTTTGAAAGGCCGATTATCTTTAACTTTGGCCTTAACTGTGGCCTTAACTTTAACCACAGTTTTAGGTAAAACTTTCTGTATACGACTTATGACCTTTTCTAATCTTTTTTTATCCGCAGCTAACTTTTTTATTTTAGTACGATTTTTGGAAATTTGCAGATCAATCTTCGCCAGCACTTGCCTGCGCTTAGTTCTGCTGCTCTGCAACTGCTGTTGCTGCTGCTGCAGTTTTTTCCGCTGCGTCAGCAACTGCGACTGGGTCTGGTCTATTTTACTGTTGTTGCTGTCGTGTTTGGCCAATAGCTGGCGAAATGCTAAAATTTCAGTGTTTTGCTGCTCACGTATCTTTTCAAAATAGATCAGCATTCTGGAGACATATTCAGGGTTTTGCTGTCGAAGCAGCAGTTTTAGCGGTGTCTCCTCTCCCATTTGATAGCGTTGTTTTATTATGCTAACTAAATTATTTTGCTGCAGGTCCAGTTGCTGTTGTAACTGCGTTTGGCGGCTCAAAAAACCCTGCAGGTTAGAATTATTACTGGCCAGTTTCTTATTAAGCTCTAATATTTGCGCCGCTGTAGTGGCAATATTTTGCTCGCTAAGCTGCAGTGCCCGCTCCTCTTTAGAGCGCTTGGCGCGCTCTTTTTTTAAATCCGACTGGAGCTTCTTGAGCACTGCCTGCAATTGCTTGACTTCAGCTTTTTTTCCCGCCACTGATTGGGCGGCACTCACCGCTTCCCCTGGCACAACAACCACCAGTATTAACAATAAGCTTAGTACAAGGCTGCGATATTTGGCGTATTTAGCCTTTATTAACAAGGGATACCCCTGTCATTTCATTCGGCTGAGGTAACGCCATCAGCTCCAGTAAGGTAGGCGCTAAATCGCAAAGCGCACCGTCGTTTAGTACTAAAGTTGCATTTTTAGGCCCGTCATAAACCAATCCCACCGGAAAAATAGTGTGAGAGGTATGCGCCTGACCGGTCTCGGGATTTAACATCATTTCGACGTTGCCATGATCGGCTGTGACTAACGTTTCACCTTGCACTTCACGCATGGCCGTCAAAACCTTACCCAGCGCCAGATCGACTGCTTCAACCGCTTCGACCGCTGCACTAAAGACCCCGGTATGTCCAACCATGTCTGGATTGGCAAAATTACAGATAATAAGGTCGAACTCTTTTGAGCGAATCGCCGCACAAAGTTTTTCGGTGACCTCAGGGGCACTCATTTCAGGTTGTAAATCATAAGTCGCGACATCTGGGGAGGGGATTAAAATACGCTTTTCTCCCGGATACTCGCTCTCCTGACCACCATTAAAGAAAAAAGTCACATGGGCATATTTTTCAGTTTCAGCGATCCGCAGCTGAGTTTTACCTAAGTTCGAAACATACTC
>MAAC01006781.1_pt1 | contig 15302 bp, 12 predicted proteins | sample 1115981 | NCBI WGS metagenome assembly MAAC01 (sample SAMN04961126, study PRJNA320927) | seawater metagenome | isolation source: sample BD02T64 sea water enriched with oil for 64 days | place: USA:Gulf of Mexico | collected 2013-07-27 | reverse complement strand
GGTATTAGCGGCACCAAAGGACGTGAAGGCCGCCCTGCCTTCGATGCGCTTTGTAAAGGGGCTATTCGCCGAGACTTTGATGTGATTATGGCGTGGTCCGTTGATCGTTTAGGACGATCCTTACAACATCTCGTAACCTTTCTTGGGGAAATCCATTCCAAGGGCGTCGATCTGTATCTCCATCAACAAGGCATTGACACGACTACACCCGCAGGCAAAGCGATGTTTCAAATGTGCGGTGTGTTTGCCGAATTCGAACGGGCTATGATCCAGGAGCGGGTTAAGGCGGGTTTAGCAAGGGCCAAAGCGCAAGGAAAAGTGTTGGGTCGCCCCAAGGTCAAAGGTGATATTGAACTGGCTGTGCTAACTGCAAGGGCCAAGGGTACTGGCAAGCGAAAGATTTCAAAAGAGCTTGGTATTGGCGTCAGCACTGTGAACCGCATACTTCTTGAAGCGTCTGCATCCTAGTTTGAAAGGGTACAGAGAGGCAGAGCGAGCGAAAACTCGCGCCCTGCAGCTAGCTAGGAACCGGAAAGTCTTAAGCGGATGTGAGTGGTTGAAGAACACGAAAAATAACGACCACCCATTTCAGAAACGGGTATCTGGGAAGGGGGGAAGCCTCTCTTTCGAAATACCCCACCCCTCTGATTATTTAGGGTACTTCCTGAAAGAAAATTCTAATCATGACACGGATCGATGCAAATCGCGCTTGAGATGGCTAGCATTTCTCTCCAATGATGAGGCGTAGATCTTTGAGTTCCGTCAGGTCCAGAAGCTTAAACACAGCAACACCGAGAAGTCAGATAGATGACAATGCCATCAAAAAAACTACTATGGTGTACACTCGGTTAATATATATGGACACTTTGCTGAAAACCTATAAAAATCTATAACAATTGAGCATAAGCTCGCTTAGAAATTTCAGGCAGGCCGTAATTTTTATTTTGGGCCCTCTGGTCAATTTGCACTGATCCCCCTGACCAGTGCTGGTCTGACCTATGTGTGGTAGCTTTTGCCTGAATTTGGGTGTGTGAATTTAGGGACACAAAAAGGAAGCAAGTATCATGCTGGTCAAGCAAGCAGCAAATGTTCTGGATATCCTGGAATTTTTTGCCGCCAGAAAAAAGGTGGCGACCCTCGCGGAGGTGTCAGAACACTTTAGCTGGCCACGGTCGAGTACCTTCAACCTCCTATCGACATTAGTGTCTCGCGGATACCTTTATGAACCCCTTTCGCGCGGTGGCTTCTATCCGACGCCTCTGTGGAGGGTTCAGGCTCATGAAATAGCTGGAGGAGAGCCTTTACCGGATGAGCTGCTGCACTTAATGGAAGATATCGCGGCCCGCCTAGGTGAAACCGTTTGCCTGTCTGGGATCAGTGGTATGGATACGGTTTTCCTCGAAGTTATTGAATCGCAAGCGGCAATTCGCTTTTCCACTGAAGTTGGGGGCCGGTTTCCAATCCACGTGACCAGCGGCGGCCAGGCCATTATGAGCCAAATGACGAAAGCGCAATGCGCCTCTATTTTACGCAAGACAGTCTTCAAACGCTACGGCGAAGGCACACCCATGAACATACAAGCGGTCGAAACCAGCATCCGACAATCACTGGATCGGGGTTGGTTCAGTAGCGCTTCCTCTTATAGCCTAGATCTGGGCGGCGTATCTGTTCCGCTCGTCCTAAACAATCGCATTTTTTCTGTGACCGTTGGCGGGCCACTATTCCGGGTTGAACCAAAGATGGCAGAGATCGCAAAGGAACTTCACAGCCTCGTTGCTACGCATTTGGGGACAGAGCAAATATCGGAAAAAGTGAAGGGGCTTGCCACGCCACCATTGCTGGAATAATCGTATCTCCTTCGACTTTCTGATCAGAACGTTTGGGAGTCGGGGATCTGGTCATGACAAAGCCGCCATGCACTGAAGCACAGCAGCTTTGCCTTTTATAACCCTTACCATCCAAGGGTTACTCTGACCGGCGGCCAAATTTTGCCCTTCCGGTCAGGGTGCTGCAAGTCAGTTGGAGACGTTTCTGAGCCTTTTGGCTTCTTCCAGCATAATCCGCGCATCGGGACCGTTTTCCCGGGCGAAGATTTCCCAAATGCTTTGACCGCGCTCAACCCAGCGCGCGGTTTCTTCCGGTGAAAGCGTGACAACTTTCATTCCAGCGGCCTTGAGGCTTTCGATTTTGTCCTGCCCTGTGGCCTCAATAATATTCAACGCACGTTTTTCAAGTTCGGCACCAACATTGAGCAGTGTCTTTTTCTGCTCATTCGTCAGGCTATTGTATTCGGCCAACGACATGATGATGGGCGTGACACCCGGCCAACTGTAGGGAGCAACTGTCATGCTTTTGAATGGCAATTTGTTGTCGTGTGTGTAAATCGGTGGCACATTAGCACCGTCAACAGTACCCTGAGTTAGCGCTGTAACCAGTTCGGCTCCGGAGATGGCAATAGGGCTGAAACCGAAGGCCTTGCCGGCGATTTGCCCGATATGCCCACCGGGAATGCGGATTTTCAGTCCCTTCAGGTCTTCAAGTTTTTCGACCGCGTCGGCTGATGTCAGGTAGATGCCGCTTGGATGATCGGTTGGCGCAATGGAAATCAGCTTGAACCCACGTGCTTCCATGGCTTTTTTAAGAATTCCGCCACCCTTTTCGCTTTCAAAAAACCTGCGACCGTGACTGACGTTGTCAACCTTGACGTCGAACAGAAAGGGCAGATCAAAAATACCCCAGAGCGGTTCAACGCTGCCAGCGATAGGAGCCACAGAATAAGTCATGGAAACCTGGCCCGCGAGAATGCCCGGCAGTTCCTGGTTGATCGGCATGATCTGGGCGGACGGGAAAATCCGGAATGTTACTTCACCGTTTGTCCGCTTCGTCACTTCAGAAGTGAACCATTCTACATTGCGGTGATGCTGAGAGGCGACGGGATAGGCATGCACAAACCGCAGCTCCTTGGCCGTAGCAGCGCCCGGCACAGTAAGCAGCATAGTCGTTGCAACTGCTGTGAGAACAGCCGTCCTGAAGACGGATTGTATTACAGAGAGTTTATTAGGCATTTTTTTCTTCTCCTTTTATAAAATCGACGTGTACTTAACTTAATACCGGCAAAACAAAGCCGGGATCATTCTGCCAGTAGACTGATTTCTGGAACCCACCAGAGAACAATCATGGCCAACAGCAGAGCGAACAGGTAGGGCATGGCGCCGCGAGCCACTTCACCGATGGGCGTATTGAAGGTCCCACTGAGGGCAAACAGGCTCATGCCGATGGGCGGGGTCACCTGGGCAATCATCATGCTGGTCACGGTCAGGATCGCGAACTGAGTCGGCGGAAAACCAAGGGCCTGCACAACGGGATAAACGATTGGGATGGTGATGAAAAGGATCGGAACTGGATCAAGAATAGTCCCGAGGACGACGAAAATTAACAGTATCAGTGCCATGGTCATATTCTCTCCGGCAGACAGAGACAACATGTAGTGAGCAAAGGTCTGCGGAACATCGGCGAAGGTCAATCCGTTGGAAAATATGGTGGCCCCACCAAGGATCACAAATATGAGCGTCGTGGTGACAACCGCACTTTCGGAGCTTTTCAAGATGGCTCGTAGGGAAACTTTGTGCCGCTCAAAGATCAAGCTGACGGTCAGCACATAGAAAACCGCTACTGCGGCGGCTTCCGTGGGAGTGAATATGCCCGAATAGATGCCGCCTAGTACGAACACCGGCATTGCTAGAGCAGGCAGGGCAGCAATAAAAGACTGCCACAACTCTGCACTATTGGCCCGGGGTCGTAGCTCCTGCTTGCCGAGCAAGCTCAGCAGCACGGCAGTGGCTACCAGAAATACAGTGATGAGCAATCCCGGTGCAATTCCTGCCAGGAATAAGCTGGAGACATCAAGCTGAACTAGTGAAGCGAACAGGATCATATAGATGCTGGGCGGGATCATCTGCCCTAGGGTGCCTGAAACGGCAATCACGCCGAGTGCATCCTGTTTTCGGTATCCGGCCTTGAGCATATGCGGCAGTAGCATTGAACCGACCGCGACAACTGTTGCTGTGGACGAACCAGATAATGCCCCGAAGATGGCGCAGGTCACGACTCCCGTAGCAGGCAGCCCACCCCGCAGGTGGCCCAGTAAGTTCTCAACAAATCGGAACAGTTTGTTCGACAGACCCAGGTCGGTCATCAAGCTGCCCGCCAGCAGGAAATAGGGTACAGCCAGCAGCAGCCAGCTATCGATGGAGATAAAAAGCTGAGAAACCACGGACTGCATGGGCAACCCGACATCAAACAGTGAAATCACGGCGCCGCCAACTAGTAAGGCAGCCCAAATCGGGGCGCCGACAATCAGTAGGACAGCAAATATCATAAAGGCTATGATTAATATCGTCATGAGATTGTCTCAGATGCATTCAATGGCACACCCGAAACACGGTAAACTACTCGCATTACTGCGTAGACTAGAGCCAGCCCGACACCGAGCGGCAATGCGGCCGAGGGTACGTAGGCTCGCAGGGCGCCGGACATGGTCAGCAGGTTCATGTTGTAAAGACCAAATTCCCACTGCAGCGCCGCAACAGTTAGCGCCAGCAGAAGTAGAGACAGCAGCACATGAAGTCCGAGGTCAAGCCGGCAACGCCACGCACTGGGCAACATGTCTGGTAGGAGGCTCATGGTCAGATGGGCATTACGGGTGATCAAAGGCCCGAAATAAAGCATGACGGCATAGACGATGATATAACGACAAAGCTCTTCGACGAGGCCGTAGGAGATGCCAAAGCTGTAGCGCATAATGACACTCCCAAAGGCTAGAAGCGTGCTGGACAGGATAAGCAGCCCAACCGTGATACCAAGAATCCGATTGAGTTGCATTTCCCCACGTTGCAGCATCAGGGCAACTTTTCTGCCGCTTTGTATCTTATTCTCAGCCATGTCCGATTAACCCCAGATCGTCAAACGACAGCCCGTCATTGCCACCGGACAAAAATACTGTGTTCATTTTCTTCTTTCCCTCGGCATTTTCATTTGGTCCTGATCCCGAACCGTGTTCGAGCTGGTCCGAATGGTCGCGGCGCTCCCTCGTCTTGGCCCTAGTGAGGAATGAATATCCCTTTTGTGGCCCTTAAATCGGGAGCGCCTACAAGCGTCAGCGGCAGGTAAAACCGCCATCAATGGGCAGATCGACCCCAGTTACGAAACTAGAGTCGTCTGACGCCAGCCACAAAACAGCGTGGGCGATTTCTTCAGCTCTGCAGATACGGCCCAGCGGGATCGCGGTCAGCAATTTCTGTTCGTTCGCTGCAGCTTCAACGGGGTCACCCTTGCGACTAGTGAAACCGATGGCCATTGGTGTATCGGTCAGGCCAGGACAGACTACATTGACGCGCACACCATCTGGGGCAAATGTCTGGGCAAGTGACTTGGTCAAACCGACAATGGCGAACTTTCCCGCCGAATAGATAGGGCTGAACATCGAGCCGACAATGCCCGAGATTGATGCCGTGAAGATCAACGAGCCGCCGCCGCGTTTGCGCATGTGGCCAATAACTTCGCCTGCGGCCAGCACGGCCGAGGTCACATTCAGTGCCATCGCCTTTTCATAAGCTGCGAGATCGAGGTTTTCTATACCGGCAGGCCCAGGAATGCCCGCATGGGCCCAGAGCACATCAATGCCACCCAACATTTCTGCTGCGTCATTGATGCTGCTACGGGCAGCTTCTGAATCAGACAGATCGGCCTGGAGGGTGTGGACTTTGTAGCCCAGGGCAGCCATGTCATCGGCCAGTTTTTCAAGGGCTTTGCCGTTAACATCGATCGCCGCCACCTGTGCTCCTTCACGGAGAAACAGTTCCACTCCGGCACGTCCCATACCTGAGGCTGCTGCCGTAACCACAACAAGTTTGTTAGATAAGCGCATATTTAATTCTCCTTTTTGTATTTTAATCCGCGTAAGCATCCGGGAACTGGCCAGTGGTGCTGATCACCGTCGTGCGCGTTTCAAGGTAGCTGTCTAGCCCCTCGACGCCGTTTTCACGACCCCAACCGCTGGCTCCGAAGCCGCCATACGGGGTCGTCCAGCGGATGTAACGATAGGTGTTGACCCAAACGGTTCCCGCCCTAATGCGGGCCGCAACACGGTGGGCACGACCAAGATCCCGGCTCCAGAGTCCGGCAGTCAGGCCGTAAGACGTGTCATTGGCAATGGCAACGGCTTCGTCCTCGCCCTCGAAGGGAATTATCGTCGCAACCGGGCCGAAAATCTCTTCCTGCGCAATGCGCATACCGTTGTTGGCATTGGCAAAAACCGTTGGTTCAACGAAATAACCTCCGGACAATTCGTCACGTTGCAAACGCTGGCCGCCCGTAATCAGTTCGGCGCCCTCATTACGCCCAATGTCGATATAGGACAGCGTCTTGGCAAGCTGTTCACTGCTGGACTGCGGCCCCATGTGAGTGGCCGCGTTTAATGGTAGGCCAACCCGTACCTTTGACGCGCGGTGTTTGAATGCTTCGACGACACGGTCATAAACCGAACGCTCCACCAGAACTCGCGAGCCCAGGGCACAGCTCTGGCCGCAAAGCGTCCAGGCAGAATTGGTCGCGGCATTCAGTGCCTGCTCAAGATCGGCATCGTCAAAGATGATGTGAGGTGCTTTGCCGCCCAGCTCAAAGGAGAAACGCTTGAGCGTATCAGCGCCGCTTTTAAGGATCGTGCGGGCAGTGTCACCTTCGCCAGTAAAGGAGATCTTGTCCACATCCGGGTGTTCGACAAGTCGCTCGCCTGCGCCGTCCTGACCATAACCCGGAACCACATTGACCACACCAGGAGGGAACCCGGCTGCTTCGACCAACTTAGCCAGCTCCAGAGTAGTCACCGGCGTCTGCTCGGCAGGTTTCAAAACAATGGTGCAACCTGCAGCAAGGGCAGGACCAAGCTTCCAGCAAGCCCCCAGCAACGGAGCATTCCACGGCATGATTGCCCCAACGACTCCCACGGGTAGCCGGGAGGTATAGGCGTGCACGCTGTCATCCATGGGTATCGTGCGGCCGTTCTGTTTGTCGCAAAGCGAAGCGTACCATTGATACCAGTTGTGATGGGCACCCACGTCATTGCGACTTTCCCGTAAGGCCCGTCCCGAGTCCCGAGTTTCCAGCACCGCAAGTTCAGGTGCATGCTGCTGGTAAAGGTCAGCAAGTCGCCGTAGCAACGCCGCTCGTTCCCATGCCGGCATTTTGCCCCATGGTCCTTCGAATGCGGCTCGAGCTGCACTAACCGCACGGTCGATGTCTTTTTTGCCGCCGTAAGCCACCTTTGCCCAGGGTTTTCCCGTCGCTGGATCGATGCTGTCCATCATACCGCCATCAAGGGGTTTGACCCATTCGCCGCCGATGTAAAGGGTTTCGTAGCGCGACAGCGCATCGTCGGGTCGATGGTGAGCAAGATTTTCTTTGTTGTACATATATATGAACCTTTTGTTCTTATTTTTGAACATTCAGCCATATTAGGGATCGCTGTGTCAAGCTCATATTTTGACGTTTATAGATAACAAGGCTTTAAACACAGATTTTGTTACGCCTGCTTTTTGTAAAACATAAGGTTTGCGTTTCGGCCATTGCCTGATCAAACCACTGCATCAGAAATTTCCCGAAAACCAGAGCAGGGCCAAAAACCGTCGGATCCTTTGAACTGTCACAAGGAATATCTTTTCGAAGGGTTAGTTTCCCGTATCATCTCGGATCAGGGCTCATTAAATTTGAGGGTGGCAGACGCCGTAAGTCAAAACGCCCACCCCCTTTGCAAATTCAAGGTGCTTCCTCAAAAAACGTTAAGCGCCGTAAACCACACTGGTATGCATGCCTGCGGGCAAGAATTTCACTAGACGCCTGACGCTACAAACGTTGCAGACTTTCACTATACGCATGACTATAGAGACCCAAGGCGATACCGAAGGTACGATCGCTGTTGTCGCTATGTCATTAACGTATGGTTACCACTCTGCAGCGGATGCCGAATTTTGCCTGTGTTGACGTCGGCTTTGGGTCGCAAGCAGTATTTTTTCACCCAAAGCGGAAAGAGCTAGCGCATATACCTTTGGTGGTATTATTTACTTTATATTGTGGTACTTAAAATTGGCAATTGGTTAGTGAATTGCGGCATACATGATCTTGTCTTCTGTGGCATCAGAAGCCTTGAATTCTTCTACAACGCGACCCTGGCGGGTGACCAGAATACGATCTGATAAGTTCATAATTTCTGGTAGGTAAGATGCAATTACAACAACCGCCAACCCCTGATCCGCCAGCGCATTCAACAGCTCGTGAATTTCCTGTATGGCACCAACATCAACGCCACGGGTTGGTTCGTCAAAAATCACTACCTTCGGATTCTGGATCAGGGATTTGGCGATAACAACCTTCTGTTGGTTACCGCCCGAAAGTTCAACGACCCGCGCATCATCATTCAAAGCCTTGACGTTAAGGGTTTTGATCCATTCTGCAGAAACTTCCTTACGCCGCTTCGAGGACAGCATGGCGCCTCCTTTGCCTGAGACCGCTAGTTCCCCCATATAGATATTCTCGCCAATAGACATGGTTTCAAAAAAACCTTCTATTTTCCGATCTTCAGTGACGTATGCGATGCCATCCCGCATGGCCTGTTCTGGCACGCGATAGCGGACGGCTTTGCCTTCCAAATACACCTCTCCACCATGGAAAAAATCACGTTTAACAACCCCTGATATGATTTTCGCTGTCTCGGTTCGTCCGGATCCGATTAGGCCAAAAATACCGGTAATCTGACCCGCATATATAGAGAAGGAATTATTCTTCACGACGTTCTGCATGGATAGATTTTCGACGCTCAATATTTTCTTCCCACGCGGACGCGACTTCACTCCCGCCTGTTTGGAATAAAGTTTGTCAGACAGTTCCCGACCGACCATCGCCTGGATAATCTTGTCGCGATCTAAGTTACTGGCCTGTTCTGTCAGTATATGTTCGCCATCGCGCAATATTGTAATCCGATCAGCATAGTCTAGCGCTTCTTCCAACGCATGTGAAATAAAGACAATCCCAACCCCTTTGGCTTTCAGATCGTTGAGCAGTTTGAAAAAATGCTGTTTCTCTTCTGGCGTCAATGTGGCTGTTGGTTCATCAAAAATGATAACTTTTGCATTATGCAACACTGCACGGGCAATTTCGACCATCTGCTTTTGCGCTGCACCAAGCATTGCAACATTGACTGTTGGATCAACACCAAAATTCAGACCTTGCAGAAATTGCTGTGCAGAAATGTAAAGTCCGCGCAGTCTATTGTAAAATTTCTCTTCGCCGAGATAAAGATTTTGCGCCACTGTCATGGTCGGCACAAGACTGGTTTCCTGAAAAACCATCGCAATGCCAGCTACTAGTGCCTCCCGTGGGCTTTTAAAGCTGCGCTCTTCATTTTCCAGAAGCAATCGACCTTCGGTCAGTTCAAGAACACCAGCAAGAGCTTTAGTCAGGGTCGATTTTCCAGCCCCGTTCTCTCCTAGAATAGCGTGAACTTCTCCTGGATACAGGTCAAAATCTACGCCCTTAATGGCATAGACACCCTGATAGGTTTTTGAACCGCTTTCGATTTTAATGATGGGCTGGTTTGATTGACTCATTGCACAATTTCTCCCTCGATAGCAGACAAATTCAGGACTACAACCTGGCCGGCGCCTCTGGCAACGACATACAGCATGCCATCCTTTTCAACAGCAGAGGTTACGCCATGGCGTAACCCACCAACCCTGCTATGCAGGCTGTATTGTGGCTGGAAATCTTTATCGAGTTTGACAACAAGGCCATAAGATCTTGGCGGTGCCCAAGGTTTTTTTATACCAAGCTGTTTAACCGCACCTTGTTGCATCGGATCCAGAAAATTTTCTCTTGATACCAATGCCGGGGCAACCCAATATTCTGTTGGTACTGTCTTCAACATTTCTTTTCGAAATTGTTTCTCACGGAGAATAAATTCAATCAACTGCGTCCGCATACCAAAGATTGCCAGCCAATATCCACCATCAGAAGCCGGAGAAATACGTGAGGGATAGCCTGGTAAATTATGACAAAGAGACTTCTCTTCATTTAGATCATCTACATTTGATAAACAGTGCCGCCAACTTTGAGAGAAGATAACTTTACCATCTGATGTTTCAGTCAACCCACTGGCCCAGGCAGCTCCATTCGCAAGTTTTTTGGATTGTCCGGTTTTCAGATCAACGGATACGATCTGTCCGCTGTTCCCCCGTTCAAGAAGATCACGGGCCCAATCACCCGGCGCCATGTGCTTAGCCCCTTCAGCGACAATCAACTTATCTTTCTGAAACAGAATGGCTGTTGGACATTTTATGTCACTTAGATAAAGGCCTTCATAAGATCCGCCTTTGATCTTAACACCGCCTGAAGCCAATCCTACAGCTATTGCAGTTCCCTCTGCCGCCAGCGCCGTAATTTCAGAGTCAAAAGTCGCAATCGCTACTTTCGCCCTATCAGTAAGCTCAAACACCTGACAGCCTGCGGACAAGAACAAATGATCATCTGCAATTGCCAAGCAATCGGCATCCTGTTGAGCGACATAAAGGTCGGCATTTTCCAGCAAATCATTGGTCCGGAACGCACCGTCCATAGTGGGAATTGTTATACTGGCTTTGCCACGTCCAAGATAAGACGCGATGGGTCCAAAATTCAGAAAGCTCATGATTTTTTCCCCCAATAACTGTCAATCCCAACCCAATCTGGATCCGCGTTTTCAAGTTTGTAGCGACCAACACGATTATTTGAGATGCCACCAAGAAATAGATGACCCTTATGTTCACGCACTGATGTAATCATAGGATGGTTTTCACCTCCCAGGTCCCATAACACATCCAGAATTTCACCGGCTTCGTTGAACTTGATCACACAACCAGAATTAATATTTGGGAAAAGCCATTCATCTGGTGCCACCCGCCGAGCCATCCTGCGTCGGAAGGCTGGCATGGTCATTGCGAGATCAAATGTCGGGGTACGCATACCCACCAATGCGAGCCAATAGTTACCATCTGAAGAACGATTTATGTTGTCTGGATAACCAGGAAGATTAGGAATGACAGGCTCGACCTTGCCGCGTTTGGGTCCATCAATCCAGTATCGTGAAATGCTACAGCCCCAGGTTTCTGCGAACAAGATTGATTTTCCATCGAAAGAGGTACAGATACCGTTGGGAAATATCAGATTTCGGATGACAGTATGTGTCTTATTGGTATTCAAATCATGACAAATGATGCGGCCATTTCCTCGACCCTCCAGACTATCAAGCGACCAGCTATGCATTTCATAACGAATGGTTGCTTCACTGAAATAGACCTGACCATCTGGGGTGATATCCAGATCATCAGCAAGGCGCAGACGGGAATCGTCGTTGATGGAATTCCAGGTGCGATTGGTCTCATCGGTGAGTTTATAGACCTCTCCACTTGGCTTGACACCATATAAGCCCATGCCACCAACGCAGGTCAGTAAATTGCCGTCAGGATCAAATGCCATTCCCAGTGGATGCCCGCCGATATGAGCAAAAGTTTCCTGGTTTTCAAAATTGGGCCCCGAGAATTTTATAATATCGCCGTGGCGCGTTCCGGTAAACAAGTTGTCGTTATGATCAAGGATCACATCTTCCGGACCTTCAATCGTACCCAATCCAATCGCAGATACGGTTTTCAGGCGGTCATTAACCTCGTAAACTGTACCAGAACCTTTTTCAGGCGATGGCGCATCGGGGAGCTCAAGATAAGTGGGACTGACATAAACTTTACTAATGATCTTATAGCGATTTTTGAGCCATTTTACATCGATACCAACAGCGAACAGCAAAATGATCCCAAGCGCCAATGAGCTGGAACCACCTTCCATACCCATTCGGATCATACCGTTGGTTACCAATAGTACTATAGCGCCACCCATAATGGCCTTCGCCACGGAGCCGCGGCCGCCGCCGAGACTTATACCACCGAGAACCGCAGCGGTCAGAACACCGACCTCCATACCTGCACCGACATCCGCCCCGGCGCTACCTAATCGGGCTGCAAAGAAAACAGCGGCTAAAGCAGTTAGCACACCCGACACGACATAGGTCAGGCAAATGGTGCGCTTAACGGCAATTCCAGCATTGTGAGCTGAACGGCGGGCGCCACCGATGGCCATGACATGCCACCCCGGACGAGTACGGCTGAGCATGACGTGACCTATTACAGCCAGGATTAAAAATGCTATCAGTCCAGATGGGATACCATAAATGTCGCCATCGCCAATAAAATCCCAAGCTTCTGAGTCGAGAAACCCGCCAGAAATTTCGACAGCGAAATTCATCAGGCCAATATCAACAATGGAACGGTAAATAATAAGGGTTACAAGCGTCGTCAGAAAGGCACGGAGTTTGAGATAACCGATCAAGAAGCCGTTAATCGCCCCGAGAGCTGCCCCAAAAATAAGAACTGCCGGAATGGCGGCCCAAAGTGGCCAGCCGAACATATTGATCAAAGCAAGCGTAGCAATATTGCAAAGAGCAAACATTGATCCGATGCTCAAATCAACACCACCACCGATCATTACCAGCCCCATAGCCAGCACAACCAACCCAAATTCGGCATACAGACGGCCAAGGTCCATCAAATTTATCGGTGACAGATAATGCGGTAGATTAAGAGCAAGATAACCAAAAACGGCAACAAGAATAACGGTTGGCACCGCTGCTTCCATCCATCTTTTTGACAATAGCTCACCAATAAGGTGGTCTGGAAAATACTTGTATCGGGCACGAGTAAAAGCGTTTGTGGAAGCCACGGCAGCACTCCTGAGGAGTTGTTAATTATTAGTTGCGTTAGGAAAATGCAGTGACAATACGAGGCTTCATTCCCAAAAGCCTCGTATTGCTGTTCTTTATTATTTTTCCAATGACCAGCAAACAGAAGGATCGAAAGCTTCCCTGCTGATTTCCTTGAGCGGCGTATAAAGAGCAATACGCATATCGCCAGGTTTGACATTTGACTGGAAGATCATCTTGATCATACTAACCAAATCCCGTGACTGGCCTGGCACGTCATAGCTCCAGACCTTATCAAAAGCACCTGACTTAACGTTATCACAGGCCATCTGATTTCCGCCACCATTGGTCAAAACAGCAACTTTGCCAGTTTTTCCGGCTTCTTTTACTGCAGCTGAAGCGCCCAAAGTCATAACATCCCAGAAACCAAAAACTGCACAAATATCAGGATGCTGCTGCAATACAGTTTGCGTTACCGCTTTGGCTTTTGATGCATCCCAGTCCGCGGCTTGATTGGCGACGATCTTGATTTCCTTATGCTGGTTCAGAACGTTCATGACGCCTTTAACCTGATAGACACTAGCAGCTCCGGTTAAAGGTCCCTGAATGATGGCGACCTTACCAGATGTTCCTGATCCATTGCCGCACCGCTTGACCATTTCCTGCGCACCGGCTTCGCCAATTTCCACCCAGTCTGCACCGACATAAACATTGGTCGAATAGCTGGATTTCATATTAATCTGGATAACATTAATCCCTGCTTTTTCAGCTTTTTTCAACAGCCGTGCGTATGACTGGACATCAGGGTTATGGGCAACAATAATATCAGGTTTTTCCGCGATCAAAGCGGTTAGCGCCTGCGTACCGGCGTTGGTATTCCAGTTTGGGTCACGAATGACGTACTCAAACCCATGTTTTTCTGAAGCCGCCTTCATCGCAGCGCTCCATCCTTCGGTCAAAGAAAACCCCATGGCCATTGGTAGGAATGCTACTTTTTTGCCTTTGAAAGATTCAATATAAGGTGCACGAAGTTCGTCAATCAATTCCGCATGTGCGGCGCTCCCGAGCATGCCCAATGTAAGGGTCGACACAAAGCCTATTGTAAGTAATTTTTTAAACGCATACTTTTTTAACACAACTAATCCTCCTTGTTATATATCGCCCTGTTGAGCGGTTTCTTCGTTTCTGGGATGTAGGACACTGTCAAGAATGATCGCAGCCAGCAGAATCAAACTCTTGATGAAGTTTTGATAGGTGAACTGAATATCCATAATCGTCATGCCGTTTAGCAGAATACCGATCAGTAAGGTGCCAACAACGACATTCCGGACGCTGCCTTTACCACCACTAAGTCCAATCCCTCCAAGAACGACGACCAAAATGACGTCATAAATCATTGTTGAATGAATAATACGGGTATTCACCGCTGATACGGATGTGGCGATAATTATGCCAGCAAAAAATCCGACAAAAGATGCCATGGCGTACTGCCCAGTGATAATGATCCGTATGGGAACACCAGTAATACGGGCCGCCAGCGGATTATCGCCTGTGCCATAGATAAACTGTCCGAAGCGGGTGCGTGACAAAACAAACCAGGCCACAACCATCGTTATACAGAATAGTATGACCGGCATGGGAAAGGGCCCGATGCTTCCTTTGCCTATTTCTTCGAACCAGCCAGTATTTTCCGGCAGATAAATAACATCAAGATCAAGCATCGTTGATCTGCCAAGGCCATACAGAAAAATACCCGTCGCTAGGGTGGCAAAAAGTGCCGGAATTTCAACAAATGCGATTAACAAGCCATTTGCAACGCCGATAACAAGCGCGCACGCTAAACCCAGAGCCAATGCCGATCCAAGCCCATAGCCGTTTTGCATCAACTGCAAAGTCCAGGCAGATGACACAGCCATCACTGCTATCATGGATAGATCAATGCCACGTCCAATAACAACAATGGCCATTCCAATCCCCAAAATTCCTAACACCGATACATTGCGCATCAGCACAATAAGATTATCGACAGAAAAGAAGCCGCTCAGAAACAAGGAAAATACGACAAACAGGAAAAACGCTATTGAAAAAACAATACGCTCCTGTGTGAACCAACTGGCATTGAAAATCATAAATTCCGCTCCTGAAGTTGAACAGAACAAGTCAGGTTTATTTTTGCAATCATTGCCAAGGTAAATGCCCCACAATCCCCTGTTTTGTTAGCATTGACAAAGACTGTTGGCTCAATGAAATTACCGCCGCGAGCTACATTTACCCTGAATTTTCCCGTCGCCGGGTCAATGCTGTCCATCATGCCGCCATCAAGGGACGTGCCCCACTCATCGCCGATGTAAAGGCTGTCGTACCGCGGCAGTGTAGCGGCGGATTGATCGTGACTGAGATTTTCTTGTTTGCACATATATGTGAACCTCTTGTCCATAATTTTGAACAATCAGACATATTAGGGCTC
>MAAC01006780.1_pt1 | contig 15308 bp, 14 predicted proteins | sample 1115981 | NCBI WGS metagenome assembly MAAC01 (sample SAMN04961126, study PRJNA320927) | seawater metagenome | isolation source: sample BD02T64 sea water enriched with oil for 64 days | place: USA:Gulf of Mexico | collected 2013-07-27 | reverse complement strand
TGCTTTTCAATATAACCCTCAATTGTTTTAGAATAGCTAATGGGCATCTCGTATTAACTGAAATTTAGTTCTTCACAAATTTAAATGTTGCCTCTCCTTGACCAGTTGAAATTCTCAGAAAATATATCCCTGTGTTTAATGACGAAATATTAATTTGATGTATAGGTTCATTTGCAGCTTGTCCGTTACTTTCTAGAACCTTTTTTCCATTAATACTAAATATTTCAAAAGAGCTAAAATCAATTGAAGAATCAACAACTAGGGTCAATTCATTATACACGGGATTTGGAAAAAGCTGAAATTTGTTTCTCAAGTCATTTTCCTGCGTAGATAAAAAATCATCATATAGGTCTTGAAGAATATCTATAGGTTCCACTCCCGCAACTTGTTCTCCTACATTGAGGCGAATATATGGATCATTTGGATCATCGTTGGGTCTAAAAACTAGCAGGTAAGCCGTAGTCGACGAAGTTCCATTTGCTAAACATCTTGAATCTGCTCCTGCGAAATTAGCACCTTGCATTGCTGCCATAAGTTTATCTGCTAAGGTACCAGAAGTAGTGTTAAAATTTGCTTCCATATTATCTATCACGGTCTGATCTAATAGAATATTTCCTTGTACACTAAAGGTAGCGCCCTGTCTATCTTCTTTATAATCATCCGCCATACTTCCAGTCCAACCCGCGGTTCTCACTGCATTGTTTGAAGTGTCAAGATCCACGATGCCGTATTGACGGTATTCTGGATCAAAATTCTGGCTACTACAAGAATCATTTAACAGTAAGTAATCAATAATTTCTTGAGGATTAAGGCCTAACTCCATTTGTGCTATTGCATTTTGGAGGTTTGTATTTGGGATGCATACCCAAGCTTGAGAGTTTACACCTCCTCGTCCTGGAATAATATCGGTAATAATATCTACAATTTCAGATGAGCCAATTCCGGTAACACAGGAAGCCCCTGCCGAACCAATTTCACCTGTTACAGGATCTGCCGCGATTATTGAAAAAGTGTCTTGAGCCATAAGCCCGCTTCCAATTAAAATAGCGACCAAAAAGGAGTATATTATTTTCATGGGATATGTTTTCCTAAAGATACCATTTTCTGAAATACCATTAATAAAATTTTACATTTGAGTAGTGGGAAATTACAGTTCGGCTTATTTTTTTCTGAAACAATAAAGTATAGAATCATCTTTGAAGTGTAAATTTCAAACAACCAAAAAATGAAAGCTTCGAAAAAACAATTAATCGTCATAACGTTTATGACTCTATTTGCAAGTCTTGTTCCTTATTGGGTTCTTGGTCAGACAACTATTTCTGGAACAGTAACCGAAGCAAATGGAACTCCAATCTTAGGGGCGAATGTATATTTGGACGGTACTTATGATGGTGCTTCGTCTGATGAAGCTGGAAATTTCAGCTTTGAAACGACCGAAGCGGGTATTCAAACCTTAACAGTTTCCTTCGTCTCTTTTGAAACATTTATTATGGCAGCAGATGTTTCTCAGTTGAAAAATATAACTGTAGCATTAAGAGAAGACGTTAATTCATTAGATACCGTAGTGCTATCTGCAGGAACTTTCGAAGCTAGTGATAATAGTAAAATTTCGGTTTTAAAACCTTTGGATGTCGTTACCACTGCTAGTGCCTTGGGGGATTTTGTTGGAGCTTTACAAACCTTGCCAGGAACCACTACGGTGGCGGAAGATGGACGATTATTTGTACGCGGTGGGGATGCTGGAGAAACTCAAATTTTTATAGATGGGATTCGTGTTTTTACCCCGTATTCACCTACTACTAACAATACCCCTACTCGTGGTCGATATAGTCCTTTCCTTTTTGATGGGATCACCTTTTCAACAGGTGGATACTCTGCAGAATATGGACAAGCCCTATCATCGGTGTTGTTGTTAAGCACAATCGACGAACCTGATCAGGAAAAAACGGATATTGCTATTATGAGCGTGGGAGGTGGTCTAGGGCATACCCAAAAATGGAAGAGGAATTCGCTAAGTGTAAACGCTTCATATATCAATTTAGCCCCGTACATAGCGGCGCTTCCAGATCGTAACGATTGGCAAAGGCCCTTTGAGACTATTTCAGGAGAAGCGGTTTTTAGACAACAGTTTGAAAAAGGGCTCTTAAAGGTATATGGCGCGTTCGATCGGACCAACTTTCGACTCAAACAAGAAGATATTAACGATCTTTCTGGTGTCGATTTTAAATTAAATAACAATAATCTTTATACCAACCTAAGTTATAGTGGGGACCTAAGTTCGAGTTGGAAAATCTTTGGAGGAGGTAGCTATACAATGGCGAAAAATAAACTTGGAATTGAATTCACCAATATTGAGGATACCGAAAATTCTACTCATTTAAAGATAAAACTTAGAAAGTGTTTTAGCAGCCGTTTTAAATTAAGTTTTGGAGCGGAGCAATTCCTTACCGATTTCAAAGAAGGGGTTGAAGGCGAGGTCTTCAATGGGTTTTATGGATACAATAATAATATGAGTGTTGCTTTTTCCGAAGCAGATATTATCTTCTCAAGAAAGTTTGCAATTAAACTCGGACTTCGAGGGGAATACAGTGATTTGTTCAGCGAATTTACTATTTCTCCAAGGGTATCTGTAGCTTATAAAACCAGTAAGAATAGTCAGTTGTCATTGGCCTATGGAGATTTTTATCAGCAGCCAAATAGTGAAATTCTAAAGTTCACAAAGGAGCTACAGGCGAAGAAAACGCAGCACTTTATTTTAAACTATCAATATTCGGCGAATAACAGAATATTTAGAGCTGAAGCCTATAGAAAAGAGTACAAGAGTCTTATTAGTTATGATACCGAAATGCCTCGATTTAATAGTAATTATAGTAACAATGGTGACGGATTTGCTCAGGGAATTGACCTGTTTTGGAGAGACGATGAGTCTATAAAAAATGTGGATTATTGGGTAAGTTATTCGTTGTTAGATACAGAGCGGAAATACAAAAACTACCCTATAGCGGCGATACCTTCTTTTGCCAATACTCATAATCTTTCGGTAGTGGCCAAATATTGGATAAACGATTGGAAGAGTCAGGTAGGTTTTAGCTATCAATATGGAAGTGGGCGGAGTTATACAGACATAAACAAATCTGGATTTCTTCAGGATAAAACAAAGGGCTATAACAGTATAAGTTTAAACTGGGCTTATTTAATCTCACAACAAAAGATTTTATACTTCTCCATAAATAATGTGACTGGATTCAAAAATGTGAATGGCTATCAGTATGCAGATATGCCTGATGCCAATGGAGTTTTCAACCGTAGATCATTACTTCCTGCTGCAGATCAATTTTTCTTTGTAGGTTTCTTTTGGACAATTAGCGATGATGGAACGGATAATCAATTGGATAAACTCTAACCGCTTTTACATTTCATCCTTTAAATGCTACAATTGGGTAATTCATTTTATATACCTGCTCTTTTCTGATGGATCTTTGAGCTATAATTAAACAATCCTGAAGTTTTTCAGAAAAAATAATCAATAACCTCTAAAAATTTGAATTATGCAAACAGTAATCACATATGTAACGTTACTATTAACGGGAATTATAATGCAGGCACAAAACACTATCGAAGTATCGATCTTAGGTTTTGAGAATAACGATGGAACAGCTATGATTGCCATTTACAATTCTGAAGAAAACTTTTTAGAGAAGCGCTATAAAGGACAACTTTCATCAATAACAGATAACAAATCGGTTGCTACTTTTACGGATATTCCGGATGGATTTTATGCAATTTCTGTGATTCATGACGAAGACAATAATGGAAAACTAAATATGATAATGGGATTTTATCCCGAAGAGGATACTGGATCATCAAACGATGCACCGGCCAGGTTTGGTCCACCAAAATGGGCAGACGCGAAATTTGAAGTCAAAAACGGGGAGGTTCTTAAAATGAACATTAATTTGTAAATAACAATTGAAAACGTAACTTATAAAACTATTAAAGTAATAATATGAAAAATCTAACACTACTTTTAATCGTATTGATTTCCTTTCAAGGAATAGGTCAATCTAAGTATCAAAAGGGAATGACAAAAGCTTTTGAACTTTGGCAAACTGACAAATCTTGGGATGCTGCAAATATGTTTGAGCGCATCGTAACTGCTGAACCAGATAATTGGTTACCTCCATTTTATGCCGCACAGATTAATGTTTTCAATAGTTTTTCTGAAAAGGATAAAACCAAAGTTACTGAACAATTGGGAAAGGCAAGAGATTTTATTAACGATGCGATGGCCATCTCCAAAGAAAATGCAGAAATTATTGTGTTAGAGGCGCAATGGTACACTGCTTGGATCGTATTTGATGGACAACAATACGGGATGAAATATTCTGCCAAGGTTGCCGAATTATACCAAAAAGCAATGCTATTAGATCCTGAAAACCCACGAGTGGTGATGGGTAAGACAGAATGGGATATGAGATCTGCCAAGTTTTTTGGACAGCCTGTAGATAAATACTGCCCAGAATTACAAAGAGCAGTAGGACTTTATGACACCTATGAAACTAAAGGCGAGTTCCATCCAAGGGGAGGAAAGGAATATGCTCAAAGTGTTGTAGAAAAAACGTGTAAAGAATAAAGAAAAATGAAGAGAATACTTCAAGAGCTAGGGAAGGCCTTTTTAATAGGGGTTGTAGTATTTATTGTTATAGGAATAATTCGATACTATAATGGCTATAGAATTACCGATGTTGGCGAGCTTATGGAACGCTTTATCTACAACCAAACCTATTCAATAATGCTATATGGAGGCAACGCAGTTTTCATCTATTTTCTAGTGGGGAAGTATAAGGGTGATTTTTTTAAATTAAGACACCTCGCGAAGGGTATTTTAGGCGCGATAGTAATTACATTAAGCAGTCTTTTTGTGCTTCATTTTATCAATGACGTACTCATATATGGACAAAGTTTTTCAAAATTCATTGGAGAGGAATCTTTAAGCTATTATTATTATTCCTTTATCATCTCAATGGTGATAGTCCTAATTTTTTATGGAATATATTATTATCGATGCATCCAAGAACGTAGGGTAAAGGAACAAAAGATAATCGCTGGTACAGCTTCCGCAAAGTTTGATGCGCTAAAAAACCAATTGGATCCCCATTTTTTGTTTAATAGTTTAAACGTATTGACCAGTCTAATTGAAGAGAACCCGGAAGCGGCAACCAAATTTACAACGGCTCTGTCTAAGGTGTATCGCTATGTTTTGGAGCAAAAGAATAAAGACTTGGTAACGGTTGAGGAGGAGTTAAAATTTGCCAACTTGTACATGTCATTGATTGAAATGCGATTTGAGGATAGTATTGTATTTACAATTTCTGAAAACATATCTAATCCAGAGGCTAAGGTAGTGCCTTTATCGCTTCAGTTGCTGCTAGAAAATGCAGTGAAACACAATCAGGTTACAGAGGCAAAGAAGCTTCATATAACTATTGAGGAGACGGATGGGAACTTGGTAATTGCCAATAACGTTCAACCAAAGCAGGTGGTTAAGGAAAGTAGCGGGGTAGGGCTACGAAACATTCGACAGCGGTATGAAATTTTGACAGATCGACCCGTAACTATTGATGAAAACGGAAAACAATTTAGCATTGCAATACCAATGCTTACTAAAGAAACTATGACAATGAATACGCAGGACACATTTATTTCAGAAAAAAAATATACACTTGCAAAAGAACACGTAGAGAAACTAAAAGGATTTTACATCCATTTAACCATCTATTTGATTTTCGTGCCATTTTTTATATGGTTGAATTATATATCGAATGCCGGCTTTCCTTGGGCTATTTTTCCAATTGGTGGGTGGGGCTTTGGTGTATTAGGCCATGCAGCAGAGACGTTCAATTACAATCCATTCTTTGGAAAGAACTGGGAAGAGCGCAAGATCAGGGAGCTTATGAATAAAGATAAAGACTAATTTTACAATTCAGGCTAAAAATGTTACAGTTGAGCAGGGTTGTTTTCATGCGATCATAAAAACGTTGTAAATTTATCCTGTCAACATAAAAAAACTAAATCATGGAACCATTTAAAAAGGACAACAAATATTTTAAAGCCAAGAGGCAAGTGGCCGAAGTCAAAAAATTCTACACAGGACTTATGATGTACGTAATCGTAATTTCTGGATTAGCTGCACTTAATTACTATACAAACGAATGGAGTTATGCTTGGTTCCTTTGGGCTGCATTTGGATGGGGGATTGGCTTACTATTTCAAGCCGCCAAAACATTCGATTGGAATCCCTTTTATGGAAGGGACTGGGAAAACCGTAAGATCAAAGAGTTTATGGACAAAGACAACGATGATATATCTACTAGATTTTAATTTCAGAGACTATGAAACCTAAAAAAGTTTGAAATACATAAAGGCTAAGAAAAAAGTAGATGCACTAAAGGGACTTTACGAGCATCTTACAGTGTATATCTTGATCAATGGATTTATGATTCTGTACAACACAAATGTTTTGAGAAGTGGCGAAATAGATTTCTCTGGGTTTGGCAATTACTTCACGGCCATTATGTGGGGTATTGGATTGTTTTTTCATATTCTTTATGTGATTGTTCTGTTTAATTTTGATAGTAATTTTATCGATCGCTGGGAAGAAAAGAAAATCAAAGAAATTATAGACAAAGATTAAATCACCAATTAATAGACCAAACCAGAATGAATGTACTTATCATCGAAGATGAAAAACCATCTGCACGTCGTTTACAACGTATGCTTGAAAAACTTGATGTAGCGGTAAATGTAATGCTTCATAGCGTTGAAGAGTCGATAGAATGGTTTGCCAATAATGACCATCCAGAACTTATCTTCCTGGATATCCAACTTAGTGATGGTTTGTCCTTTGAAATTTTTGAATCAATAGAGGTTAAGAGTTCCATTATTTTCACAACTGCTTTTGATGAGTATGCCTTAAAAGCATTTAAGTTAAATAGTATAGATTATTTACTGAAACCAATCGATGAAGAAGAATTGAAATTAGCCGTTGAAAAGTACAGGTCACTAAAACCAAAGTTGCAAAACCTTCAGCTTAACTTTGACGATATTAAAAAATTATTGGTAAACCCCTTGGAACGAGAGTATAAGAGCCGTTTTACTACAAAAATTGGACAGCATATTAAAATGATTCCTGTAGATGAAATCGAATGTTTTTATTCTGAAAACAAAGGAACATATGCCCACACAGTGGATGGACGAGACTATTTGTTAGACACCACTCTGGAGCAATTGGAAGACGAATTATCGCCTAAGACTTTTTTTAGAATAAGTAGAAAATTCTATGTAAATGTCAATGCGATAAGTGACATTATATCTTATACAAATTCCCGTTTACAACTAAAACTCAACAATTTTAATGAACAAGAAGTGATTGTTGCCAGAGAGCGGGTAAAAGACTTTAAACTTTGGTTAGAGTGAAAAGATATTTCATTTTTTTTCTATCCTATTGTCCTGAAACGAAGAAGGCAATAATTTTGGGATAAACTTGACCAATAGCGGTAGTAGTAAGGTACCTCCGGGAAGTAAAAAAAGAGTAAGTGAAGGGATGGTTTTGCAAACATCAAGCAATTGATCTTTTACTTTGGTTTTTTCTTCGGTAGTAAGGTCTCTCACTGCGGATTGGCCTAACAGTAATAGTAATTCTCCACTTTCTTCTAACTCTTTAGCTAACCGGTCTTTATTTCTAAGAATAAGTGTTTTTACAGTTTTTGTAGATTGCTTATAAAACTGATTTACGGGATTCGAGTATTTAAAAAGTTGAATTTTGGTAGAATGTATTTCAGAAAAACGATTTAGATCTAAAATTGACTGTGTTAGTTCTATTTCCGAAAACTGAAGAACTAGTATTAATTGTAGCAAGAATTGATATTCCGAAGCATCAATTTCATGATCGTCTTTAACCGCTAATACGCATAAGTCCAAGAGATATCTTTTTTCTAGCTTGTCCTTTTGGGTTAAGTACTGGATACCTTCTAAGGTAAATATCTGACTGGAATTTGTTTTGTCATTTAAATATTCCGAAGAAGATTCAAACAACTCCAATAATTGTAAATCCGATTTATTTTTCTTCTCTTTTGAGGTAAGCGCTAAAAAACTGCAACTAATAATAGTGCTTTCCAATTCGTTAATATATGACTTCAAATTTTCGGGAGACTTTAGGAAGGTTCGAAAGGCCAAAACATCTGTATAGAGCAATGCATAGGTAATCAACGATGTTGTATTCTTTTTTAAAACATTATTTGCCTCCTGAAGACGAGCCGATAGAATTTGTTCCAGGTTGTTAGAGCCACTTAGTGACAACGTTAGTTTTTGAAAAAATCCTTTTTTGCCTTTCTCAATGGTTGCATAAAAATCGATGATGGCTGTAAAGGCATCTTCAAAGGAAGCATCTGGTTTTGAATTCAGAAAAGTATATAATAAGGTGTGAAAAAGATTGATCTTAGTAAATTCCTCCATGGTAAGTTTTAAGTGACTTACGGATTCATTAGGGAGTGCTTGAACCGAAACACCATAGATAAAACCACTGCTTTTTAATTTCTTATAAAAGAAATTTTCGTCTTTAAAGTCGCTAATAAGTTTCTGTTTTTCAAAATGATCCAAAAACTTAGGAATCCAGTCTGAGGCTGATGGGTTCATAGATTTAAAAATGCTATTTTTGTGTTGAATTAAAAATAAAATTTGAGATTAACAAAAGATTAACGAATCAATAAAAAACCAGACGCGTACTTTTATCGTAAATAATTCCAACAAGTAAAAATAAGTATTAAAATCAACTTCAATTATTAGAAAGCGTATAAAAACTTAATTGAAGTCAAAAAAACAAACAAATGAAAAAAACCAAAATTTTTGCAGCCATCGGAGGCTTGGGACTAGCCGCACTTTCGGTGTTCTTAATTGCTGCAGACCACATTGATGCTCCGGCAGTTGCAGGGACATCTACAGACATTGCTGATTTTTATTCCTTTCAAGGTGAAGATCCTAATAATCTAGTATTTGTAGTAGATGTACAAGGGTTAATTGCCCCCGGGCAACCTACAGAGCAAGCAGTTTTTGATGAGGATGTTTTACTGGAAATAAATATTGACAATAATAATGATCTTGTTGAGGATTTAGTAATTCAAGCGATAAAAAGAGATACTACAATGTACTTTTTCGGCCCGGTAGCGCCTAGTCAAACAGGCTTAAATAGCGCAATTGATGAAGCTAATATGAGTGGGAGTGTTCCAATTTCTACCACTACCGATATTCAAACAACTACTAATAATGGGATCCAGTTTTTTGCTGGCCCAAGAGATGATCCTTTTTTCTTTGATTTTACGAGATATAATGAAGTCATTGCTGGAAGCGCAACAGGTTTTAATAACCCTGGAGCAGATACTTTTGAAGGAACGAACGTATTGTCTGTGATAGTAGAAGTCCCAAAATCTATGCTAGGCTCTGGTGTTGTAGGGGCTAATCCACTCGCACCCACTGTGCCAGTGTATAATGTTTGGGTTGAAGCAAAAAGAAAACAATAACGAAGTAGAATAAGAAATAACATAGATATGAAAACATATAAATATATAACGATTTTTATAGCAATCTGTACTTCTTTATTGTTTGTACAATGTACGGATGCAGATGATAGCGATAATATTATTGGTCTAGTGACTTGTGATGATGGACTGCAAAATGGAGATGAAGAAGGGATTGATTGTGGTGGAACCATTTGTGAAGCCTGTGTAGGAATTGTAGATTTCTCAGGAACATATGTTCAGGAAGACCAAATGGGACGCCCTGGCATTAATACGGTATTTGGAACATCAGGAATGAAAGATAGTTTTAATACAACCATTCCTAGCTCAATGGGAGCGGCGTTTCAAAGTAGTTTTGAGACAAAGCTACTCGGGCTAAATCCAGCATACACAAGCAACGCTTTAGGGTTAGATGCTGCAACGTTTACAACGGTACTAGCAAATGATGTGCTTTGGGTGGCAGAAACAGGAACTACTACATATTTTAATGGAACAGAGATTTTGACAGGAAGAAATTTGACGGATGACGTAATTGATGTGTCTTTGTTGTTGATTTTTGGAGGTCCCGCAGGAACCGATAATCCAACATTGACGAGCGACTTTGTCTCGGCCAATGATGTTACGTTCTCTTCAAGTTTTCCCTATGTGGCAAACCCGAATTAAGAAATTATTTAACAATTAAAAAAGAGAACAATTTATTGTTCTCTTTTTTTTTAAAACAGAATCCATGAAGAATACAATGATTTTTGCATTTGTAGTGTTTCTCTGCGGATGCAATTCTGAAAAAAATAAGGCAATTACTTCTCCATTAGACTACGATCAATATTTAAATACTTACGTTTCTTGGTCAAAGGAATCTGCTCTCTCCGAAATTGATTTTTGGCAATCGAGATTCGAAGATGATTCAACCAAGATCGTTGAACTGGGTAAATTGGCCGGGCTATATACTACTTTATTCTCTGCAACTGGTGATGCTCGCAAATTATACAGATCTGAAAAATTACTTAAAAAGGCGATTGAAGTTTCGGCAAGAGAAAAAGACACCTATTTCAGATCTCTGGCGCATAATTATATATCTCAACACCGTTTTAAGGAAGCAAAAGTACTATTGGATAGTGCCTATGCTTTTCCAGACAATAAACGAGAAACGGAGCTGATGCTATTTGATGTCTCAATGGAATTGGGAGATTATAGAGCCGCCGATTCGCTTTTAGGGAAGTTAAAGAATAATTCAGATTATAACTACTTAATCCGACTCTCAAAATGGAGTGATTATAAAGGCAATCTTGATGCGGCTATTAGGTACATGGAACAAGCCAAGTCTATAGCAGAGTCAAGAGGGATAAAGACCTTAAAGGTTTGGACCTATACAAATATTGCAGATTATTATGGACATGCCGGAAGGATAAAGGATGCGTACAATCATTATTTAAAGGCACTTGAGCTGCAGCCAGATAACGCCTATGCCAAAAAAGGAATCGCTTGGATTGCTTATGCCTGGGAAGGAAATACTTTGGAGGCGAATAGGATTTTAGATTCGGTTATGAAGGGTCATAAGGCTCCCGATTATTTTTTGCTTAAAGCCGAAATGGCTGAATTTGATGAGGATTCTTCCGAAGAAAAAAAACTACGAGAGAGTTTTGTTAATTTGGTAGAAACGGGTGATTATGGTAATATGTATAGAACTTATTTAATTGAATTATATGCAGAGATTAATCCTAAAAGGGCTTTAGAACTGGCTGCTGTTGAAGTTGGGAACCGAACAACTCCAGAGACTTACCAATTATTAGCATATGCACAATTAAAGATGGGAAATAAAGAAGAAGCACTTAGAATTATTGAAGATCATGTGGTAGATAAAACATTTGAACCAATGGCACTCTATTACGGTGCTCTAGTATTTAAAGCGAATGACCTTAATGTTCGAGTGAACGAACTTAAAAAGGAGTTAAAAACTGCATCTTTCGAATTAGGTCCGGTTATTATGCGGCGGATTGATATGTTATAAATACCGTTTTACAATTGACCAGAAAGTGTTTTTTATGGAGCAATGGTCCCGAACGTATACAATTGGGAAAGCGTTGGTGTATCGCTTCCACCTTCTGGTTCTAATGTGATTCCAAAGGCCTCAGGATCTGGTATATTCTCGAACTTAAAGATGTTGGTGCCATTTTCTTCAACATTACCTAGGAGTCCAACGTTAGTTGGGGTTAATGGATCTAGTTTAAGAGACCAAACTTGATATACTTTTCCCACAGGGGCCTTAGGTAGACCAGTAGCATCAACATAGGCTAGATGATCCCTTTTATTAAAATGAACCTTTGCAAATGCCTCAGGCGCCACAGCATCATTACCAGGTAATAGTATAGCATCAAAATCCTTTGAGCCAAGTATGGCTAGTAATTCGTTTACCTGAGATAATTTTCCTTCCGTACGATTGATCCTTTCTTTTAGCTCATTATTTTCGGTAGTAGTTATTTTAATATCATCTTTTAGGGTATTGTTTTGTTGAAGCATCCAGAATATACCACCTATACATAAAATTGCGGCTGCCCAACCCGTAATTGCGGCCCAATTGGTCGCAGTACTGTCTTCGTTAATATTTCGAACTTTTCTAATAGAATTTAAAACAGACGTCCATATCATTGCCGGAAGAGGAGGGGCTACGATCTTTGCCAGATGAACTAAGGCCGTTTCGATCTCTTCGACTTCTTTCCTAACTTCCGGGTATGAGCTTATAGCCTCTTCTATTTCTGAAATTTCTTCAGAAGGAAGGGAACCACAAACATAAAGTTCGAGTTTTCCAGATGCTATGATTTCTTCAACGGTCATATTTTTTTCTATCCAAGAACAATGGTCCTTAGATCTTTGATACAATTTCTATTTCTAGTCTTAAGGGTACCTAAAGGAATTTTCAAAGATTTTGATGCCTCTGTTTGTGTGAATCCTTTAAAGTAAAGCAGATCAATAATCTTTATACAAGCTGGTTTTAATTTATTTACAAAATTCTTAATTCCAATAGCGTTTGTTTTTTGGTTTAAATTATCATTGTCAAATAATATATTTACGAAATTTGAAGCGCTAAGGTTTTTCTTTGAGGCTTTTGAAGCCTTGGAGCGTGTACTATCAATGGCCGCATTTCTTGCAATATTAAGAAGCCAGGTAAAAAACCTTCCTTTTTTGATATCATATGAGTTCGATTTGTTCCAAACTTTCACGAAAACATCTTGAAGTATTTCTTCGGCAACACTTTCATCCAAAACGATACTATTTATAATACCGAAAATGGCTTCAGAATAAAGTGCATATATTTTCGAAAATGCTCTTTCATTTCCATTTTGCATTTCAAGAATCAAACCGTTAGGCTGCTCCATAAAAGATTAGTTATAATGCTTAAAAGTAATTGGAATTTGTCGATTTCCAAAGAGATTAATGGTTTACTGATTAATTAGTGGTTCAATTTTCTTCGGAAAACTATAAGATGTAATTTACACGCTATTTGTTTTTAATTAACGGGCTGATATAAAAATAAAGTTGATTGTTGCTAGGGTAAACTAAAGATTAGCTGTTGTTTAGGTAGTAGTTTTCATTATTTAAAGAAGTGAAAGTGAAAGGCCTACAGAGTTGATAGGCTAATATCAAATATGTTAAAAATTAGATCATTCCCTTTGAAATGATCAATAATTCACTATTTTTGAGTACAATGTTAATAAATCCCCCTTTTTTTACTAATCTAAATTATACAACTATGAAAAGAGTTACGTTGAGCTTGCTTTTATGCATGCTAACAGTATTATCGACAAATGTGATGGCGCAAGATTTTACGCAGCCAATCAACCAACAGCTTACGCAGCTTTTGGAAAAAAGTGATCTTCAATCCCAGGATATTCTGTGGGAGGTAACAGCGGATCATGTGAGTACAGTAAGTGGTGTGCAGCATGTGTATTACCGTCAAATGGTAAACGGTATTCCTGTTTATGGTACTGAGTCTGGCTTGCATTTAAAGTCAAATGGTGAGGTACTAGCCTCAGACAATCGTTTTATCAATAAAACAACAGATAAGGTACAAGGATCTGCGCCTAGTCTAACGGCAATCCAAGCTGTTCAAGCCGCAGCGGATCAACTTAATTATTCTGTTACCGAAGCTATTTCCGAATTGGAAGTTATAGGTGGTGTTAGCCAGCAAGTTGTTTTGAGCGATGGAGGTATATCTAAGAGTCCAATTCCGGCGAAGTTAATGTATCAATTGAACGAGACTAACCAACTAATTTTAGTTTGGGAATTATCCATTCAAGCAACCAATCAACAAGAATGGTGGAATGCGCGTGTGGATGCGATGACAGGTGCTATTATAGATAAAAATAATTACATGGTAAGTTGTGCCATAGAGCATGATCATAGTGTAGATGACGTTGAATTGAACTACAATAAAAATCTTTACGACATTCCAAATTATCAAGCGGTGATAGCAGAGAATAACGCTGGTTGTTCAGACTGTTATGAGGTTTTTGATTTACCTTTGGAAAGCCCATATCACGGGGCAAGAACCACTGCAATGATGCCAGCAGACCCTGTTGCCTCTCCATTTGGATGGCATGATACAGACGGAGCGGCGGGAGCTGAGTTTACCGTTACTGAAGGGAATAACGTAAATGCCTATGATGAAGGTATGGGTGGATATCAGCCAGATGGTGGTGCTACTTTGAACTTTACAGGGTATCCTTTTGATGAGGTTTGGACAAATGCAAATCAATTTGATGACGCTTCTATAACTCAGTTATTTTGGGCTAATAATGTAATTCATGATGTTTTCTATCAATATGGATTTGATGAGGCTTCAGGAAATTTCCAAGTAAATAATTATGGAAATGGGGGTTTAGGAAATGACTCAGTAAATGCAGAAGGACAATCAGGATTGGTATGTAATGCATTTATGGGAACTCCAGCGGATGGCGCAAGTCCTACTATGTCAATGTTTGTTTGTAATGATAAAGATGGAGATTTTGATAGTTTGGTTGTTTTTCACGAATGGGGACATGGTATTTCTAATAGACTTACTGGGGGACCTTCTAATTCTGGATGCCTGAATAATACTGAGCAGATGGGCGAAGGATGGAGTGATTGGTTCGGAATTCAAATGACGATAGAACCAGGCGATATGGGAACAGATCCCCGCGGAGTTGGAAGTTATCTTTTAGGACAAGGAATTGGTGGAGTAGGAGTACGCGATTTTCACTATAGTACCGATTTAACGGTAAACCCACATACTTATGGTGACGTTGGAAGTGTAGCTGTGCCTCACGGAGTAGGTTCTATTTGGTCGGCTATGTTGTGGGAAGTAACTTGGGCGTTGATTGATGAGCATGGATACGATCCAGATATCTATACGTTTACTGGAGATGTAACGCAAGATTCTGGAGTTGTACAGGCTTTGGCTTTGGTAACCGAAGGAATGAAACTTCAACCTTGTAGTCCTGGTTTTGTTGATGGTAGAGATGCAATATTTGCAGCCGATCAAGCGATTTATGGCGGTGCCAATGAATGTCTTCTTTGGGAAGCTTTTGCAAAAAGAGGTTTAGGGTTTAGTGCGGATCAAGGATCTTCAGGAAGTGTAACCGATGGTACTGAAGCATTCGATTCACCAGTTCCAGCGCTTAATACAGCTGAAGAAGTTTGTGTTGGACAAGGAGTTCAAGTATATGGAGGAGGAACTCCAGCAGGAGGAGAGTACTCTGG
>MAAC01019572.1_pt1 | contig 15320 bp, 10 predicted proteins | sample 1115981 | NCBI WGS metagenome assembly MAAC01 (sample SAMN04961126, study PRJNA320927) | seawater metagenome | isolation source: sample BD02T64 sea water enriched with oil for 64 days | place: USA:Gulf of Mexico | collected 2013-07-27 | reverse complement strand
CGGGTCTTGCGCTGGTCCCTGAACGGCGGCTTATCCTGTCTGACAACGGCAATTTCCCCTCCGATCTTTACATGGCCGAAGGGCTGATGAAGCTGAAAGATGACGGCTATCAGATGCACACCCCGGATCCTGAGCAGGTAATGGAAGCCATCAGTGACGAGGTTGCGGTGCTGCTGATCACCGAAGTCGATTACCGCACCGGGCGCAAACACGACATGGAGGCGCTGATCAAAAAAGCCCACAGCCATGGCGCTGTTGTGGTCTGGGATCTGGCCCACTCCGTCGGCGCGCTGCCGGTGGATGTCACCGGATGTGACGCCGATTTTGCCGTCGGCTGTACTTACAAATACCTCAATGGTGGCCCGGGCGCGCCGGCGTTCATCTATGTCGCGCCGCGCCACATCGGCTCCGCCGAGCCTGCCCTGTCCGGCTGGTTTGGCCATGCCGCCCCGTTTGATTTCGCCCTCAGCTATACGCCGGCGAACGCCATTGAACGCATGCGCGTCGGCACCCCTTCTATTGCCTCCTTTGCCCTGCTCAACGCGGCGCTGGACGTGTGGGACAATGTGGACATGCAGGATCTGCGCGCCAGATCGGTAGAACTGTCCGAACTTTTCATCACCAAAGTTGAGGACCGCTGCCCCGGAGTGACGCTTGCCAGCCCGCGCAACGCGCTTGAGCGCGGCAGCCATGTGTCCTTCCGTTTTGAACACGGTTACGCCTGTATGCAGGCCCTGATCGCCCAGGGTGTCATCGGCGATTTTCGCGCCCCAGACATCATGCGCTTTGGCATCGCGCCGTTGTTCAACTGTGAAGCTGACATTTTGCGCGCGGTTGACGTTCTGGCACAGATTCTGCGGGATGAAAGTTGGCAAGATGCGCGCTTTCAATTGCGCGCCCCGGTGACCTGAATTTCTCCATTTTGGGGCAATACGCCCCCCTCTGCTCAATGCTTTGCCAACCCTCTCGCCTCTGCCTTTGCATGGCTGTGCCCGGGTGTTTGTCCGCTCCCGAACTGCAGCAAAGCGGGACGCCACCAGCAGATACAACTGTGACTTTCAGCAGCCCCTTAGTTTCACCTGGGCTTTCGGGCCCGCCTGTATGATTTTTTTCTGAACATATATCCCAGTTGCCCTATCAGGCTTGCTTCGATCTGGTCGGTCACACCCAGCTTGGAGTCGCACGGCCCCGGTACTTTGTGGGTTCCAAAAACCTGATCAAACACTGAAAACACCGTTGCAAAGTTCGTTTGGAAAAACCTGTGGTCCGCCGCATGGTGCCATCTGTGCATCGCAGGGGAGACAAAAATGCGCCCCAGCCAGCCGTAGGTCCAGGGCAGATCCGCATGAATAAAATACCCGTAGTAGTGACGCACAAATCCATTTGCGATAACGGCAAACGGCGGCAGGCCCAGAGCCAGCAGAAATGCACTGTCGATCGCGGTGGTGGTAATCCGGTTGACCGGATGAAACCTCTGAAGCGTGAACCATGTCATTTGGGTATCGGAGTGGTGAACAGCGTGGGATGGCCACAATATCCAGGTGTGCTCTAAACGATGCCGCCAGTAGCCAATAAGATCACCGGCAAACACCGCGATAACGATGACCAACTCTTTGGGCAGTTCTGACCAGGTTTGCTGGCTGACAAGTGTCCAGCCGTGCCACTGGAAGAAACTGTTCACCGTCAACGATACGAGAATAATGACGGGTGACATCGCGAACGAATCGAAAAGAAAGATTTTGACGTTCAGCGCGCTTTCCTTAGCGCTCTTTTTAACGTCGGTTATCAGTTTTGCCTTTTTGACCGCCAGCCCAATCAACAAAAAGAAAAGAGCGGGCATCAAAAGCCCCTGCACCGCCGTAAGGGAAGAACTCATCCCGAAACTAAAAAAATCGATCATATGAACACCGCTAATTACTCTGTTTTGACTTTTGCCTCCTGTACACGACTACCCTAAATTCCGGCATGTGTGGCAAAAATTGGGTGGCTGGTTCTTTCAATAAGGTCGCGGCGCCCGAAACAAGTTTTCAGATCACCTGGCAGTACGCCGCACAAGGCGAATTGATCCGGCCACGCAGCTTTGTTGTATGGCGCCCGCCTGCCCGAAAATGGCTGACTGAACGAGCTGCAGCAGCCAACATTTGATCCGGGACCGCTTCGATACGCACCTGGGAAATATCAGCATGAGACGGCACCGCCCGTCAGCAGAGACGATTAAAGCAATGCGCAGTGCGCTGTATTACATACCGACATGTGACGCGGGCATCCGGCGACAATTGATCGATATAAACACGACTACAGACCAGGCTGGTGTCATTAAAAAGTGAGTAAGCTGCGCTGTAGACCAGAGGGCGCCTTCAGCAGTAATGACCGGGTAAGTCATTGTTTTTAATGGTCGGGACGGCAAGATTCGAACTTGCGACCTACGGTACCCAAAACCGAGGCAAAACGTTCAGAACGCAGCACATTTTGGTAAACTGGCGCAAAAACGCCTGTTGAAAATCAATGGGTTACAGGCGTTTTGTAAACTGATTTTGGCGCATATACCGTTGCAATCACAAGGGATTGTGAGCCCAAAGTTTGCGGTCTATTGTACTGGATTGTTTCCCGCATGCTCCGTGGCCATTAACCTTTCACGCTGTGCGGCGGCTGGGTTCATCAGTTTATATTCGGAATACACTGCGTGGCAAAAAACGGTGCCCCCAAACGTCGCCAATCCCAAGAATGTAACCTCCAATCCCATCAGGACGAAGGGAAACCAACAGTTCCAAATTGTTGGCACCTAATTTTCCAAGAATACCGGTCATAACAAATCAATGGCTTAGCAAGTTTTCGTCCAACCAATTTCGGGTGATCTATATACCGGGTCCCCGTGCTCCCTTTGAGGGTCACCTTAGCGGATACAATGAGATTTCGCGGCTGAGGCAGTGGCCCCTGTCGGCCCATTCCTGCCTTTCGTGACCACTGCAGCGAAAAGTAGGGATGGGTCCATTGCGGTCCAAAGCCCCTGCTCCGATGTCTGCCGGAGCAGACTTTTGGGCAACAAGTAGCATTGAGGCCGCCCTGTATGACTGCACAGCGGGATGGTTTGGCGCTGTTTGATAGACCCAGTCGCTCTGCCTAAATTGGTAAGCACCGCCGAAACGAGCGGATAAATAGGAGGGCAGCATGGTTTCTCATAAATAGTGCATTCCACAGTACTTTCTCATTTACGTTTCACGCAATTTGTCAGGCTTGCCTAAGAATTTTCAGCTTTCGTAAGTCTTTAGCGGAAACAGACAGCGTTTGTTTATTGAAGAGTTCAACGCTAGCGGCTGCCCGGACACCTGTGTAAAGGCCGTAGTCCAGAATGAGAGCCATGTACTTCGTCCCTGCCTCTTTGGGAGTGATGCCCTCAGAAATTACATGAAGAAGTCTCAGTTGAACCAAGCTAAGAATATCTCCATACCGGTCTTCACCCGGCTTGATTTCTACTAAGAATGCATTGGTCCTATGCTCAATTACACAAAAATGGCGAATTTCCTCCAGAAGCATATTTAGCCTTTCTGCGGATGAACTAGCATCCGTTTGCAGGTCTTTTATCTTTATGCTGAGGTTTTCGGATGCCGCCATATTTACATTTGACACGGTAACCCTCTTTTTATCCTCCGATGCCGCTTTGAGCATAGATTGGGAAAATAGGTTGATTGCGTCTCGGGGCACCCCAGCGCTAACCCAAGTTAGGCGAGGCAGAACACTCGCGCTTGAGCAAAGCCTCCTAATAGAAGGCAGGCCAGAGTATGAAGCATGAGAATCAAGAATTGCTTCGATGTGCTTGGTGGCTTTGTCCGGCGTAGTCAGGTTGTAATCCAATCCAAGCCTCTGTGCATCTTGCGGGATTTCCAAACCTGATTGCGTGCTGGTATCATAGGTTTTCATCAAGTTCTCAATCGCAGAAACCTTTAAGAAAACTCTGTTACCCCTAGTGATGGAATACAATACATCCATAAGGATATGCTGAAACTCTATCGGAAAAACGTGGAAATCATCCAGAAAAATGAAAAGATCATTCTGCGATGAGATGCTCGAGAACATCCTTCTCAACTTGGGCACCATCCGCCGAACGCTTTCGACATTCTGGTCCTGAGTTTCCAATTTGTGCCTTATATCAAGGACTTCATCCAAAGCGCTTGCTGGAAAGTCCGTTTTGTACAGCAATTCAACAAGAGCATCAACAATCGCTTGTTCATCTTTCCGACCGGAGAACATTTGCAGATCAAGCCATGCATTGGGAAGTGCGTCACGCTGCCTGGCACGGAAGCAGTACAAAAGGAGCATAGACTTACCTGCGCCGCGCCTCCCTGTGACAACATGGTTCGCGGCAGAGATGATTTGGGACTCCGCCCCGGTGACCGATTTTGTGTATCGGTCAAAAAAATCATCTTGAAAACTGTATTGGTTAATGTTTTGACTTTCTGACAGAACTTTCAACAGAAGTCGGGATTCCGGGCCACTGACAATAAAGTCCTGAGACTTTTGTTTCAAAGTAGCGTGAAAGTTTTCGTCCTCCGATACTTCAGACAAAATGTCGTTCAGGATTTCGTATAACCTTTCTGTAGCGGAAGCCACATAGATCACGCGAGTAAGGCGATCGCCCTTCATGATATCGTTGCATTCAAGGCCAACTAATCCAGTACGAGTTTCAAATTCTCCGAGCACTTTGTCGGCAACAGTTTTCTGCTTCATATTGACCTCTTCAAGGCAACGCCTCTGCCCATTAAGTATACGTGTGCATCCACCATAAAGGATTTCACTAGCTTGGAGTAATCCGAGGATGAGCTAATTAGGTCTCCGGCCTTTACAATATGGTCGTAATCACATGAGTTCCGGTCTTCCCTTAGGGATTGGAGTTCATTCTCATATCTGGCCTTGTTCGGAAAAGCTCCTGGGAGCTTTCCAACTTTGGAATGATCCTTTGAGTCCGTTGAATAATTGCCGTCACCTTCAAATCTGACCGCTTTGGATGCATTGTAACTTGCATAGTAGAGCCGAGATACTTTCTGGCGCCATTGGGGGCTTTTGATCTTAATTGCGAAGCGGTAATGAACGACCCCTAGCTCATACATTGCAGCAACATGAACGTGAGCCTCATTGTGAATTTTCCGAACTTCAGCGGGATCTAAAAATCTGGAATAGGCACCGGTGATCCGCCTTGGATTTCCAGCGTTTAAAAAGTCTCTATGCATACACTTCCAATATTAAGTTTGTAGAAAAATTCACCTAATGGTTTCCAGTGCAGAATTAGCACGTGCAGGGCATCGTCTCAGCTAACGAAAGAGCGTTCCCATGACTGGGTTTCGCGCTTAATGAAAGTCAAAGGGCCAATTTGGCGTCCGGGTTCATTGGTCCTCCTGCGTTTCGCCATAATTCAAATGTATGCCATTCTTAAATATAACTTGTCGAGTCATCTGAGTGGGCTAACAGCCGTTGTTTGCTTTCTGCGGGGTCTGAGAATTGCGGAGTGCGGACGCGCGCAGAGAATGAACGCGTTGTCCACTTAGCCGGCCTACGCTAGCTTCGCAGCGAAAGTCAGCTGTCTCCCTTCCCAACGAGTTTCTTCGACAGCACCATTGGGCCCAATGGGTTCAAAGCAGACTAGCGGCTGTACGGCGCCTTCTTGTGTTCTACTTCCTCTACCGAAGTCGTGAATGGCCCAAAGCAGCCGTTCGTCTCCGCTTCCGCTGCTGCAGTGCAGTTCCCTCAAACCGGCCAATTAAGATCGGTGCAGCGATCGGGCTCGATTAAGGCCAATGTTGTGGCTGTTTCAACCATCGAATGGATCGACAACAATTGCGTCTTCTCGCTTTCGTGATGGCTAAAAGGCAAGGCCGCTGAGATGTGCGAAAATAGCTCGGCGGGGCGAACAGAGCCCTTTCGCGGTTGAAGCGTATAACCGGAGAAATGGGCCGCACTGCGGCGATAAAGTTAGGCTCTGAATGACGCGTTACCTGTTTGGTGGTCAGAGTATTTGGCACGCTTGGTCAAAAAAATTTAGAAATACACGCAAAAAGGGCGTGATCAAGTCCGGAAGGGGGGCTAAGGTTGTTCTCAGACGCGTAATTCTGAAGCGCGCGAAGAGGGTGACTGTACGATGACTGAGGGAAGCGTTGCTGCGGCGAGTTCGCTGGCCGACCGCTATGTGTTGACGAAAATCATGCGGGCTGGCGCCCAAGCAACGGTGGTGAAGGCCTTGGACCAGGTTACAGGGAACCTAGTTGCTATCAAGCGCGTGAAATTTGGTCCTGACGATGCCCGTGCGCAAGAGGGGTTCCAGCGCGAGGCCCGGATGTTGCAGGACCTCGTTCATCCCAACATCGTTAATCTCATCGAGATTGATCGAGACTCTGATAACAATTGGTACCTTGTTCTCGAATGGATCGAGGACAACCTAGAGGACGCCATTTCATCCGAGGGCCCGATGCCCTGGGCAATGTTTTGGGACAGGTACGGTGCGGCCATACTCGACGCCGTGATTTTTGGTCAGAAGCACCGCGTCGCCCATCGCGACCTCAAGCCGAAGAACATCCTCGTCACGTCTGAAAAAAAACCCAAACTCGCGGATTACGGCATCGCCAAGCTCCTCGACAACGGCGGGAGTTGGGCGGTGCAGGGGCTGACATTCCGCTTTGACCACACCCCTGGCTACACCCCTTCTAAGCCTGAAGACGAGAACTTCATCTACAGCCGCGACTGCTTCGGCTTCGCCGCAATCTCTATCTCGTGCGTTGCTGGCCGCATCATCACGAGCCATGAAGACATTCAGACCGCTCTACAGGAGGCGGCACTCCCGGCGGAGATCAAGTCAATCCTAGAGCGGTGCCTCAGCGATGAGGCGTCCGCTCGCCCGCGCCTTGCCTCCGTACTCAAGGAAGAGATCGAGCAGGCAATGGCCGCTGACGCGCATGGCAACGCAGTCACTGCCCCAATCCACCTCATCCTGACCGTGCAAGTCCAGTCCTACCTCGAAAATCGGCTCGAACTCGACGGGCTGGTGGCGCTCGAGCGCTTCATGCACGAGGAACTGGACGAGGTCTGCTCGCTCCGGGTCAAAGAAAATGAGGGCGAGTTCCGCAAGGTAGAGATCGTAGGTGCGACTTGGCGCTTCGATGCGCTCGTCGCGGGCAAGCACAGAGAGCACCTCCATATCACGAAAGCGAGCGAGATCGGTGCAGGGCACGCGTCCGACTTGCGCGAGACAGGAACTCAGGGGCTTCAGCGCGTCATCTTCAGTCGGCCTGTGGCCCCTGTGCAGGCCGGTCACTCCCTCGAGTCGCTGCTTATTGAGGCTGAAGCGGCACAAAGTGCCCACCTCGCAGAGCAGGAGGCCCACGCCACACAGCGGGTTTTTCGGGCATGGCGCGGCTACCTCCGCGACCGTGCCGATATCGAGGCCCGTCGAGCGAACGCTATCACCTACCTGGACCGTCATATCATTGGGGAGAAATTAGTCTTCACCACGGAATTGGCACAGAAAGAGGAACTTGTCGGCCAAGACCGTTTGGTCCAGATGAACAACGGTCGGGTGATCGGTGCGATCAAAGCCGTTTCGTTCAACAAGGTCACTATGGACGTGACATTCGGCGATCCGCACAAGCTCCCTCGCCGGGGCGAGATCTCTGTCAACACGCTCCTCGCGCAGCGCGCCCTCACGCACCAGACGCAGGCGCTCGACGCAGTCGTGTTCGGCCGAGCCGTCAGCGACCAGCTCAAGCCGATCATCCTCGAGCCTTTCAACGCGAAACCCGCGCAGTCAATGTCGGGTATCGTGCCCATGGACAGTGATCTCGACGACGAGAAGCTCGAAATCCTCTCGAAGGCGCTTGGGATGGAAGATATACTCGCCATTGAAGGCCCGCCTGGCACCGGCAAGACCAAGCTCATTTGCGAGATCGTGGTACAGTGGCTCAGGAAGAACCCGGGGCACCGCATCCTCCTCTCGTCCCAGACACACATTGCACTGGACAACGTGCTGGAGCGTATCTCGAGGCTCGACCCCGAGATGAAGTTGATCCGGATCGGGCGCGTGGATGAGCCGAAAATCTCCGACGACAGCAAGAAGCTTCTGCTCGAAAAGCGTGTTGAGACCTGGATTTCGGAGGTTCGTCATTTGGCGGAGGTGGAAATGACCCGCTGGGCCGAAGAGAATGGTGTAGACCGCGCTACGGTGGAAACTGGGATGAAGGTCGAGCACTTAATCCAGATTCTGAAGAGGCGGGAGAACCTCGCCGCTGATGTCAACGAGCTGAAGTTGGAGCGGGAGGAGGTCGAGGCAGCCACCGACGGGGGCGAGGCCCAAGTCGCCGACCACGAGGAGATCGCCGAGGAGACGACACAGCTAGACAGTGAAATCGGTTCAATCGAACGCGAGCTTGGCGTTCTCCGCGAGGCCGAGCGCCGGGTTAGGGGCGAGATGGGCGAGATGGGCGTTTACGCGCGGGAGCTTGCTGATATGAGCGACCTCGGTGACCTCGCCGATTGGAGTCGCCATTTTCTCAACTCCAGTTCGGCCGTCGAGGAATGCCGCGAGCGGCTGTCTCTGCTCGAAGAATGGAACCTGCGTGTCGGACGTTCGCCTGACTTCAACGCGGCCCTTTTGTCCTCAGCCAAGGTGATTGCAGGCACCTGTGTCGGCATTGCTGGCGTGAAAGGGATGGGGGAGGTCTCATATGATCTCTGTATCGTCGACGAGGCGTCCAAGGCGACGGCGACCGAAATCCTGATTCCCATGGCAAGAAGCAAGCGCTGGATCATCGTTGGCGATCCCAAGCAGTTGCCGCCCTTTTTCGAGGGTTTGGGCGAGGATCTGCGCGCTGAGTTCGACGACCGGGAGGTGAAGGCAACATTACTGGACCGCATGCTGGAAGAGCCCAACGGATTACCTGCCGACTGTCGCGCCGCCCTTCGCAACCAGTACCGTATGATCCGGCCGATCGGTGGCTTAGTTAGCGAGTGCTTCTACGACGGTCGGCTCAATAGCCCCGTCAAGACGCACGGCCTCAAGCTCGAGCATGCCTTCCCTAAACCAGTCATGTGGTATTCAACCCACGACCTCGAGAACCCGTCCGAGCAAAAGCGCGGCCAGACATTCTGCAATTCGGTGGAGGTCGCAGCCGTGCGGGAGTTGTTGCAGAAGCTACAGTTCGTGGCAAAAATCCAAAGTCGGACGATTTCGGTCGCGGTGATTTCTGGCTACACTGCCCAAGTCGAGTTGCTTCGGAAGATGGAGTCACAGGGTGCCGCCGAATGGCCGAACTTGGAGCTATCGTGCAATAGCGTCGACGCCTTTCAGGGGCGGCAGGCCGACGTCTGCATTTACTCCGTTGTCCGCTCCAATCGGAGCGGAGAGCTCGGTTTCCTCAAGGAGCGCCCGCGCCTCAACGTCGCCCTCTCCCGCGGAAAAAGCGCCCTAGTTATTGTTGGGGACCAAGGCTTCTGCCGCTCCGTGCAGCGGCGCAACCCCTTCAAGGTGGTGATCAACTACATGGATAAAAACCCTGATGACTGCGCAATGGAGGCTCTGGCATGAGCCCCGAAGAGATTGCGCGCCTGCACCAGTTTCGGGACGGCTTCACCCTCGTTGACTACGCCGAGGTCGGTTTACCCATCTTCCGGCTTACTATTGAGGCCATCACCACGTCACATAGGGCGATTCCGGCCATACAAGAATTCGTGATGCGAGCTCTGGCGCTTGGCGTCAAACATGAGAACGAGATTGCACCTATGCTCGGGCTCGGCATCGACATAGTGCAGGGAGCCGTCAACGTCCTGGTCTCCGAAGGTCTTGTGGCGCGGCAAGCGGCTCCACCGGGCTGGGAGAGCTTCAGGCTGACCGAAAACGGAGAGAGCCGCCTTGCCAACGAGCGCCTTGAAGAGATCAAGGAGGAGATGCTCGTCATCGACTATGATGGCATCCGCCGACACCCGATCCGCCTTGTCAGCTCGAGCGTCCGGCGCGCCTTTGAACTCAAGGGGATCGGTGCGATCGAGATCAGACCGTATCCGGCGGAGCCGCCGGCCCTTTCGGAATTGGCCATCCCCGAGGTCAGCCGTGTGATTAGGCGACACGGCGGGGAAAATTTCCACAGGACTGTGCTTGCGCTCAAGCGTGTCGTCCGCCGGAACAACTTGTTCCGCGAGGCAGTCGCGCTAGTCTTTGCCGCCGATCGCGGGTCAGAGCTTCAGGTCGCATTCGCGATCGACGGCAAGCTGTCGGAGAAGCATGAGAGGGCCTTCGCCGAGCATGGCGGCCCGAAAAAGATGGGTTTTGTCAAGGCTATCGCGGAAGGCCGCGCGCGTCCGCACCTTCAGCGCATCGTGGGCAGGAACGTGATCCGTTCATTCCCGGATTCTGGCGCCTTGGAGGAAGTTCGCCGCGAACAGTTCGAGGCTGAGGCAGGCGTCCGATCCGTCGAACCGGCCGCTCAGATTGCAAAGAGAAATTCCCCCGCCGCCATTGCGCTTCAAACCGCCCGTGAGCGGCTGAGCGTGGCGGAGCATGACTTACTGTCTATGCGGACAAGACCACTCGCCTGCTATGAGCAGGAGGATCTGTTGGACGAAGCGCTTGCGAACGCGTCACGCTCCTTAGTTGTAACGAGCGCCGGGCTTCAGCCACTGATCCTGAACGCGTACCGGCTTCGCGAAGTCGACAGGCTGGCCGAGGTAGGCGTAGATGTGCGTGTCGAATCTAACCTCACGCCTACGTCCGTCCCGCGAAGCAAAGACCATTACGACCCTTTGGCCGAGCTGACGCGACGTGCGAGCCAGAAGAGGCTGTTGATCGAGAAAAGCCCAAAACGCGAACTCTACTTTCTCATCCAGGATGAAGAACTCGCGGTGGTTTCGAACCGGCCCTTTCTTGGCGAAAACAGCCGACGTTCCGGCTTCATCAAAGTAGACGGCCTTGTCACCAGACAGCCCGAATATGTACGTTTGATTAGGGACGCGCTAAGCGCCCCCACAGCCAAATCGAGGCGCCGTGTTTAGATCGAAAACTGCTTGGATAGCCACCGACGTGGGCGTCGTGCGCCCAAGGAATGAGGACCGCTGCTACGCCGGACCGTGGGCCGCCAACGGGAGCGACGGCGCATGGACTGTGCAGCTGGATGGCGACCGGTGGACCGCGGCAGTCGCAGATGGGATGGGCGGCCACCAGGCGGGTGAGTTCGCCAGCGAAACTGTCATCGCTGAGCTGCAGATCATGGCCGATCGGATCGACAGTGGATCGTCCGCCGTCGCTACTCTGGAATACGTCAACCAGAAAGTTTTCCAGGCAATGTTCACGCCGCGCGGCGGATTGGGCATGGGAAGCACGGTCGTCGGTGTCATCTTCCGAGATAGCGAGGGAATCTTCTTTAACGTAGGGGACAGCCGTGCCTATATCGCCAGAGGATCGGGGCTCCTCCAGGTCAGTGTCGACCATACGCTCGAAGGGGGTTCTTCTCAGCGGGCGCGCAGCCATCGGCTGACGCAGTCACTCGGCGGCACATCCCGCCGTATACCCCTTACTCCGCACGTTCAGCGGGCGAGACTGGCCGTGAATGACCGCATCCTACTCTGCTCCGACGGTCTCACCGACATGATTGGCGAAGACGAGATCGTGGACGTACTTCAACGAAACTCTGCCCATCCAGCGCGGGCTTTGGTCGCGGCGGCGATCGCCGTCGGTGCCCGTGATAACGTCACTGCCGTCGTGATTGGCAGTGACGTTGACGAGTAAGCATAGGCCCGTTTCGAATGTCCGCCGTCGCCACACCTACGGCAGTCTGTCAAGATTGCAGAGAATGACCGCTCACCGACCTTCTCGTCGAAATGTGCTTGGTGCAGCAATCTGACCACTTCTCTCTACTACAACTGTCAAGAACGGCCTTCAGCGGTCATTCGCATAAATGAATTTTCTGATGTGTAATCTTCTGCAAACAGCGTTTCAGCAATGGCCCAAATTGATTGAACGGTAAATCTATTGCATTGGTGGTGAAAACCAGTGAAACTCGCCCTTTAACGTGAAGGCCGTTGTGTTTTGCATTCTCGATACAGCCCATTTCCTGATAAAGAACTTAGTCAGATTGCGGCCAAAGATCTCGCTGAGCTCAGCAGCGTCAGCGAAGGATGGTACGTCGAATACAAACGCGAAATACCTAAAGCAAAAGCTGTTGCTAAGTCGATCTCTGCATTCGCCAATACCTACGGCGGATGGTTGTTTTTTGGTGTTGAAGAGAGCAGCAAATCTGACAACGTTGCGGGATCTTGCCCTGGCATTCCACGCGCCGAAATGGATACCGCACTACAAGCCATTCGCCAGAGCGCCGCTAGCCATTTAAACCCCATTCCACACTTTGACTCTCGGGTGGTATGGGGCCCGAACGTATCCATGGGGCTGTCAAAGGATCATGGCGTCATTTGTATCGAGACGCGGCAAAGCGCAATCGCACCGCATGTCCACTCAAGTGGAATGATCTATCGCCGTATTTCAGATAGTTCAGAACCCAAAGCAGAAAACGATCCTCATCAGTTAGAGCTTCTCTGGAACCGTCGCGAGAAAATTCACGCCGAATATGAGCGATGGATTGAGCGCGAACCGGAACTTTCTGAGGGTGAAGGGAACCGGCCTTATCTGCGATTGCTACTGGAAGCCGACCTTTACCGCGCAAAAGATCAGTTGTGGGATCTTTCAATTGATGAGATTAAAGACACCCTGAACGACACGACCTCAGGAACTAACCTACCTCTTGAGAACATCTATCCATCCAGCCTTGGTGTAGTCGCTCGGCAGACGTCCAGCCTCAATCACCACGAGGCTTTTGGTATTACTTGGATTATTGGTCGCGGCCTACAGTGCGAGATTTGGCTGCCACTCAACGTATTCTTCGTTGATGAGCCATACCAACTTCAGGCGCACCTTGAGAAATACCAAAACACCGAACGCTTCATCGGTATGTTGAAAAGTAGCAATGCGAACACTTCACGTATCCTCGACCTAAATCAGGTTTTATTGGTCTTGATTGCAACCTCTAACATGTATCTCAATTTGCTAGCCAAGGCTGGAATAAATACCAAAACATTTCATGCGAAAATTATCTTGAACGAAGTATGGCGCACCATTCCTTTCGTTGATTCCGAAACGATGCTCAATCGGATTGACAAACATGGCCTACCTCTCTGCATTAATAATGTAGCCATGCTCCCGCGCGGAACCGACGCCGACAGCTTCTGTGAAGTGCTAGTTAATGAAGAGTCCCAAACTCCAGATTTGCGCGGATTTGATTGCGCAACGGTTTTGTTTGAACTGACATGTCGAGCACTAGGGTTGCAAGGTTTTCTAGCCGATGAGAGTGATCATGAAGTTGTCGCCCTTTACACAGAACTCTTCGCAGCTTGGGAGAGATCCAGTCAGGCTGAGTAGCCAAATTAACTCCTCTATCCGTCCTTCGAGTCGATAGTGCTTGCTTGGGAACTCGGGGCTCGAATGTCTGTTTTCGAAGTTTCGAAGCCATGGTCGCACGGGTGCAGCGAAATTCCTCTTCCCGCCCTTCTCGCCAATATGTACTCAGTGAAGCATTGGTCCCCGAGAACTCGAAACGGTAATTCGCGGCGGTCTGAGCGAGCCTCGGTTCACAGCCAGAAGCGCTAAAGTCTTGGCTTTGAAAGCTATCTCAGCGCCTCGGCCACCAGATCGCTGGACGCGATAGCAATGGCCTTTTCCGCGCCGCATTCAATCAGCTGATCCCCCAGACGACCGGCGATCAATTCCCAATCGCCGGCACCGATGAATTTTGACGGGTGCGGGCATGGCGCGCGCACCTCTGCCGACAGATCAGGGGGGCGGACCCCAGCGGCGTTGAAGCCGCCGCAGCTCGCCAGAAGAGGGCCTGCGATTGCCAGCGTTAGAATCCGTGCGGATCTCATTTTCTACTTCCTCCACCAGCAGGTCGCGCGCTTCAATCTCGGCCGCCAGCCGCGCGGACTGGACTGACAATTCGTCGGCGGCTTTGAACAGGTCTTCCTGAAGCTCAATACGGCTTTGCTCATATGCCGCTGTCGCCCGGCCATAGCCGGACTGAAAGCCCTGCCAGAACCCGAGCATGCCGGCGAGGGCACAAGCCGCCACCAGCACGCCGATCGAGCGCATCATGCAGCGCCCTTGACGAAATCATGATCGCTCAGCGCCTCGTGAAATGCCGCACGGGTTTGGGGCCCAGAGACGCCATCAGCATCCAGGCCCGCATCGAGCTGAAACGCATGCACATCGCCCGGGTCATATCCGAGGAACACCAGAGCGGTGCGGGCGTAAAGGTCCAGCCGGTCACGGTATCCGTTCAAGCCGCCATTGATCCGGCGGGTCACCATCTCGATATCGCCCCGGTCAGCGTAGCGGTTGAGCTTGCGTCGCTCCCAATACCAGAGCGGTGCTAGCCCCTCCCACGGATCGGTATTGAGCAGATCCGGAGATGCGACGAAGTCAGGCGCGTCCGGAATTTTGGACTGGGCCCACGCGGTGAACAGCGCGTAATTGGCCCGCCCGGTCACCTGAATGCCGCTACGACCGGAATACAGGCGCCCGTCCCCGTCCTGCTCTGGCGAATTGCCCAAGTCGGTGCGGTTGTCATAGCGCGCCTGTGCCGGCGTCGGCCCCCAGATTTCTTTGTCATAGCGAAACCGCCCGCTTTCGTGGGCGATCTGCGGAATATACTGGGCCAGCCGGTCGGGACGTTCCAGACCCAGCTTGAGATAGCCATAGGTCTCGAGCCCCGCGATGACCGATGCCATATTGGCTGTTTCCCGGGCTGTGCCGGCAATCAGTGCGAGTTGTGCTGTACTGACCCTCATTTCGCACGCCCTCCACGCAGACGCCCCAGCAGGATGCTCACGACCCCTGCCCCTGCGCTCGAGGCCTCTTCGCGGATGCCCATCAGGAACAGAAGCACCGTCGGCAGCACCAGCGCCGAGGTGAGCCCGCCCACGGCCATCGACAGTTGAAACGGCGCCAGTCCGTACAGCTTCGCGATCAATGCGAAGAGCAGGCCTGTGAAGACGGCCGACACAATCGTTGCAAAGGTGCCGCGCCGGCTTTGCAGCGGCATGTGCAACCGCGCCAACAGCCCAAGGCCGATCGAAAGCCCCAGCCCGCCGATAAAGTCGGGCACCCCGACCGAGAAGCCAAGTGCGGCGATGACCACCGCCAGCACCGTGACCAGCGTATCAAATGTTGTTTCTTTCACTGCTCAATACCCTCTTTATAATTTTGCCAAAACGGCACGACAACGGGCCGCGCGGATCTGCAC
>MAAC01018870.1_pt1 | contig 15321 bp, 14 predicted proteins | sample 1115981 | NCBI WGS metagenome assembly MAAC01 (sample SAMN04961126, study PRJNA320927) | seawater metagenome | isolation source: sample BD02T64 sea water enriched with oil for 64 days | place: USA:Gulf of Mexico | collected 2013-07-27 | reverse complement strand
AAGAGGGTGACAGCTGTGCTGTTATCGGTTGTGGTGGTGTTGGTTTGTCCATCATCCAGGGCTGCCGTATTGCCGGTGCGGGTCAGATTATTGCCATTGACCCAGTTGCTGAAAAGCGTGAGTTGGCACTGTCAATGGGTGCCACCATCGCCATTGACCCCACTGACATTAATATTGTCAAAGAAATTCGTAAGGTTAGTAAGGGCGGTGTTCACTTTGCCTTTGAAGCCCTCGGCTTGAAAGTCACCATTGAGCAAGCCTGGGCCATGCCTCGGGTGACAGGTACAGCCGTTATTGTTGGTGTGCCAAAAATGGATACCGAACTTGAACTACCGGTATTGGGTTTCTTTGGAGAGAAGCACTTTAAGGGCTCTGCCTATGGTAGCTCTGTGCCCTCAAAGGACATCCCCAAGTTTGTCGACCTGTATATGAAGGGCGACTTGCAGCTGGATGAGATGATTACCAAGCGCATTAAAATCGAAGACGTGAATACCGCCTTCGAAGAAATGGGTCGCGGTGAAGGTGCGCGTTCAGTCATTATGCATGGCTAATGCAGTGCTGATTTAATCTAAGGCCTGTATGCGAGAGCGCTATAGTTCTTGTGTATAGGCCTTATATCAAGGGATAAAATAATGAAAGAATTAACAACAAGCCCGTTTGTCGATGACTTCGTTTTTCTCGAGGGCCCCCGCTGGCACGACGGTAAACTCTGGGTGTCCGACATGTTCGGCAATACTGTTTATACCATCACCACCGATGGCCAGCGCACGGCGATGGCGACACTGCCTAACCGTCCCTCCGGCATTAACTTTATGCCCGACGGCTCTGTGGTTGTGGTCTCTATGGCCGATCGCAAACTGATGACACTGGCTGACGATGGCTCATTGAGTGAGTACGCCGATTTGTCCGGTAATCTTGAATACGATATTAACGACTGTGTTTGCGCACCCAATGGCAACATTTATGTCGGTACCTTTGGTTACGACGTGTTTGCCCACCAGGAGCCCAAGCCTGCAACACTGACCCTGGTCAAGCCCGATGGTACGATTCAGACTGTTGCCGAAGACGTGCATTTTCCCAATGGTGCGTGCATAACGCCCGACGGAAAAACACTGATCGTCGCCGAAACCTTTGTCGGTCGTTTAACGGCTTTCAATATTGAAGCCGATGGCACATTAACCGGTCGCCGCGCCTTTGCCGAGCTCGGTGATTACACACCCGACGGTATTTGCCTCGACGCCGAAGGTGCAGTTTGGGTTGCCGCTTTTGAAAATGGCGAATTTATTCGCGTGCTGGATGGCGGAGAAATTACCCATAAAATCGATACCGGTGATCGTCGCGCCGTTGCCTGTAATTTAGGAGGTGACGATGGAAAAACTCTTTACTGCCTGATTTATGATGGCAATTTAGACGATATTCCAGAAGGTAAACGTAACGCTATTATCGAAACGGCAACTGTTGACGTTGCCGGTGCAGGTTCGCCCTAGCAATCGATTGTTTGTTACTCATAAAAAAACCGGAGATATTCTCTCCGGTTTTTTTATGTCTGGTGTAAATTAGTATTACTTATTTTTTAAGTTGCGCAGTACATTGCGCATCGAATCCGCCACCGCTGCAAAGGCATCGGGGAAGGGCCGGGCCGCGCTGAGATCACAGATGTCGTTGAAGCGCTCGGCAATGGCCTCGGGGGAGGGCGCCGCAGCGGAGTCAAAGTACACGCCCGTACCTTCGACGATACCGATTTTAGAGTAGTAGCCGGCACCGGTGGCGATAATGTCGCCGCTGCCCTGATGCTCCTCAGAGGCCAGTAAAGCAACGATGGACGTGACGAATTCCGGCTTTAACAAGGGCCCGGTTTTATCATCCATGGCATCTTTCGACATACGAGTCATTGCCATGGGCGCAATAGCGTTAACCGTAATGCCACGTTTGCGGCCCTCGAGTACCAGCGAATTCATTAGACCAACCATGGCAATTTTTGCCGCGGCGTAGTTGCTTAAACCGTGGCCACCGTAGAGGCCAGCAGCCGACGTGGTCATAATTACCCGGCCATAGCCGCGGTCGATCATCGGTTGCCAGGCGGCCTGGGTACAGTAAACCGCACCCATTAAGTGGACGTCGACAACGGCGCGAAAATCATCCATGGACATCTTACGAAAGCTATCTTCGATGTTGTTGCCGGCGTTATTGACCAGAATATCGATTTGGCCGTATTCATTAAGTGCTGTTTGAATAATGTTTTTAGCATTTTTCTCATCGGCCACGGAATCGTAACTTGCAACGGCAATACCTCCGGCGTCGCGAATTTCTTTAACCACTGTATCGGCAGCAGAATTTGATCCACCTTTACCTTCAACGGTACCGCCGAGATCATTAATGACGACCTTGGCGCCATGTTTTGCCAAAAACAAGGCGTGACTACGCCCCAGTCCTGCGCCGGCCCCTGTGACAACGGCAACGCGCCCTTCGTAATTAATAGCCAAAATAATTCCCCTGTAAGAGTTTAGAAATGAAGAGCTCAGTGTTGAGCTATTTTGAATTGTCTGCCGCGTATCCTACAGATGCGGAGAAGGCGGTACAATCGAGTTGCTAGCTTTACGGTAAATCATTAATTGCTCTAAGAATAAGAGCATGCTCTTGGCTCTCGTTTAGGGTCTTATCAATGCTAAAATGATCGTAGATTTTTCAGCCCTGGCCCAGTGTTTTGATCGAACTCTCAGCCCTATTAATTACCACTTTAACGCTCGTCGCTTTTACCGCTGGCTTTATTTCAGCCATTGCCGGTGCCGGAGGCTTGCTGACTTTACCTGTTTTGCTGTGGGCGGGTTTACCAGCGATTAATGCTCTAGCCACTAATAAACTGCAAAGCTCCCTCGGCTCGCTGTCTTCAAGCTGGAATTTTTATCGTCAGGGGCACTTGGATTTACATGAAATACGCTGGGCCTTAGGTCTGGCATGGTGTGGTGCCATTGCCGGTACTCTTACCGTACAACACATCGGCAATGAAATTTTGCTGCGCTTAATCCCTGTGTTGTTGATAGTGATTGCGGTCTATTTTTTGCTCTCCCCCCGGGCGGCCGATCAAAGCACCGCCCCGCGACTGGGCGCAAAACAATTTGCCTTGCTCGCGGCCCTGCCTATGGGTTTTTACGGTGGCTTCTTTGGTCCAGGTATGGGCTCTATTCTGCCTTTCTTATTTGTATGGCTTTGTGGTTACAACCTACGCAAGGCGACAGCGCAAACCAAGGTGATGATTTTACTGGTTAATGGTAGCTCAGCCCTGTTGTTTGCTCTGCGTGGCGACGTGCTGTGGGAGCTGGCGATCTACATGTCCCTTGCTCAAATTGTCGGTGCGCGCATAGGCTCGAACATGGTGATCAATCGTGGGGCGGTGGTGATACAGCCTCTGATAGTAACGGTAACCTTGGTGCTGGCGCTTAAGCTTTTATTTTTCCCATAGGAAATGGCGGTTAATTCACTTGCGCTATTTGGTCTCAGTATTGTTGTCTTGGCCGGTCTAATGATCTGCTGCTCGCGAATCATTGGGCTTTGTAAAGCTGCCTCCACTTTGAATTTCTGAATGGCGAACAAAGAAATCTATGTCGCCGTCTTCAGGTGTAATAAAAGCAAAGTTTTTACCGGTCTTGAGGCACTGAATGGTGACTTCACTCGCGACGGCTTCTTTTATTTTTTATGGGCAGCTTGTATTCTTGGATGATCTTGATCGCTTGGGTGTGAACATTTAAATATGCTCAACTTTCTATATTTAGGTATCGCCATCAGTAGACGGATCTGGTTTAGCATCAGTCGGCGACTGTTCGGCGGGGTTTTCCTCGGAAGCTTGTTCCAACTTCTTTAGGCGCTTTTCTTCCTTTTTCTTCTTCTTCGCGAGCTCTTTTTGCCGCTTTTGAAACGAATAATTAGGTTTTGCCATTAAAATTCTCTTACTTTAATTTAAATACAATGGGTTTTGAGTAAACTCGCGAATCGTAGGTGTGTGACGGCGAGCCTTGCAGCGACGTTGCCATGATACGTACGCTTAGCTTTTTACAGCTCAAGATTGCGTTTTAATACATTCGCCGATGTAATAATTCGCGAAGTACGATAGAGCTCAGGATGTTTTTCGTCGTCTGTGTAACGCATTGGCTCGCCTGATGTTGGGCTAACAAACCAGGATATTTCTGGACGCGCCACCCCCAGCTGCTTTTTGAGCGCTTGTGGTGTAATACCTAAGGCCTTAGCCGCCGCATCAAAGGTGCAGCGTGTTTTTACTTCGTTTATGTAATCAATGACTACGGTAATTTTGTCTTGCACTACTAAGGTACTCCTTATGAACTTAACTCAGTGCGCTGCGGCGGTATAGCCGTAGCGATGCGAATGTGTAACCGAGCAGAACATACATTTTAACAGAGATTAAGGCCTAACAGGGCCGTCACCCAAAGGATAGAGTCGACAGAGGACAATTTTGCTCCGATGACCACTGCTAAGCCTGTATGACGCCTACCTTAACAGAGATTTAGCACAAACAGGTCTGCAAAGGATAGAGTCGGTAGAAGGTAACGCTGATCCGATTGCTGGTTTATTAGCCAGAAAACTCCTCCACCATAAAATCGATAAAACATCGCACTTTTCTGGGCAGGTAGCGGCGGTGGGGGTAGAGGGCAAATAAGCCAAACTCCAGAGTGGTGTAGTTGGGTAGCACCTCTTGTAGTAGGCCCCGGTCGAGTGCGGATTCTGCAATATAGCGTGGCACCATGGCGATGCCGCCATCGGCGATGGCAATTTCCATTACCGCGCTGGGGCTGCTGGCGGCGATACGCGAGTTAACCGTGATGGATTGTGTTGTTCCATCGGGCGAAATCACGGGCCATTGTTTACCGATGCGAAAGTTGCTGTCGATAATGCAGGCGTGCGCGCCAATGTCCTGGGGGCTTTGCGGTTCACCCTCGTGCTGTAAATAGCTGGGTGAGGCACAGAGAATGAGTGGCAGTGTTTGAATATGGCGTGCCACGAGGCTGGAGTCGTCGACGCCGCCAATCAGCAGTCGCACGTCGATCCCCTCTTCAAGCATGTCGATCACGCTATTGCGCAAGATCAGTTCGAGGCGAATATCGGGGTAACGTCGTAGAAACTTTGGGATCAGTGGCGCCAGTTTCATTTCGCCAAAGGCCACGGGCACGCTAATTCGCAGCAGCCCCTGGGGTGAGGTCTTGCCACCGCCGACGGCGTCCACTAACTCGGTAAATTCCGCAAGCAGGGGCAGTACGCGCTGGTAATAGGCTTTTCCGGCCTCTGTCATCGCCAATTTACGCGTTGAACGGTGAAAGAGGCGGGCATTAAGGCCGCGTTCAACTTGCCCAATATATTTGCTGACCAGGGCCTTGGAGATATTCAGGCGCTCACTGGCGGCGGTAAAAGAGCCCGTCTCTACCACGGCGACCACGGTTTTCATGCCATCCAATGTATCCATAGACTGTCAATATAGCATTGACAATGATTCAACAACAGAGCTGTTTATCAATACAAGGGCCGTGCCCATACTTCACTCCATCGACATCACGCACCACACCGGGCAGCAAATGGCTCAGGTCTTAAAGGAGAAAAGCATGACAACGATAGAGATCTATACCCGCCCCGGCTGTGGCTACTGCAGTCACGCCAGACACTTATTACACAGTAAAGGCCTGCCCTTTGTTGAATACGACGTCTATCAAAACCCTCAACAGGTTCATGCCCTGCGGGCTCGTACCGAGAGGCGCACCTACCCACAGATATTTATTGAGGGCCTTTCTATCGGCGGTTATGAAGAGTTGCTCAGCCTGGAAGCGCAAAACCGTTTACCGGGCAACAACAGGCCTGAGCCCGCTAGTACAGACCTTTAAAAAACCTATGGCTGATACGGCCATTCAAGTAGGACTGAGATCAGATACAAGCACCAACCCGATTTTTAACCCGGCTTTGCAAAGCCATCATCACTGTAAAAGGAAATTCATTATGTCCACCATCAAACTCCATCGCTTTCCCCTATCCGGCCACTCACATCGTGTCGAGTTATTCTTGTCCTTACTCGGCCTCGATGCCGAAATCATCACCGTCGACCTGGCCAATGGCGCCCAAAAAACGCCAGCGTTTTTACAATTAAATCGTTTCGGTCAGGTGCCGGTGCTAGAGGATGGCGATATTATCCTCTCGGACTCCAATGCCATTATCTCCTACCTGGCGAGTCGCTATGATGATGCCCGCCGGTGGCTACCCTTCGATGGCCTGGCGGCTGCACAGGTACAGCGCTATCTTTCGATAGCCGCCGGTTTGCTCGCCTTTGGTCCTGCCAAGGCTCGCGTCGCGAATGTGTTTGGAACCGCAGTAGATACTGAAAAGGCCATTGCCATGGCGCATGGACTGTTGGCGGTGCTCGATGTCGAACTCGCCGACAGAGACTGGCTCGTCGGTGAGTACCCGACCCTGGCGGATGTGGCAAATTACACTTATATAGCCCATGCCCCGGAGGGCGATGTCGCCCTGGATGACTACCCCCATGTGAGGGCCTGGTTACAGCGCATTGAAAATTTACCCGGCTTTATACCCATGCAAGCCACAGCGGTGGGCCTGGCGGCCTGATAGATGAGACCGGCTGATTGATGGCTTGCGGTTCGAAGATTCGGCTGGCGATGCCATCACTTTTTTGAGGTGGCGCTGTTAGGGTGAGCGACACCAGGGGTCAAAACCACGGAGCAACACTCCGATATTGGAAAAAGAAAATGAAAAAGGTATTAATGTTACTGGCCAATGGGCTTGAACCCCTGGAAATGGCGGCCTTTAGTGATGTCTTTGGTTGGGCAAACCTGCTCGGTAATGAGTCAATCGAGTTGGTGGATGTCGGCTTGAGGGCGGATATTAAAACCACCTTTGGTTTAAATTTACGCGCTAATTTTGTTTTAGATAATGTCGATCTGACCGCCTTCGATGCCCTGGCCATTCCCGGTGGCTTTGAGCCCGCGGGCTTTTATCGGGAGGCGTTGAGCGAGCCCTTTCTGGATGTTATCCGCAGCTTTCACAGCCAGGGTAAGCTTATCGCCAGTGTTTGCGTGTCATCGCTGGCACTGGGTGCGGCCGGTGTTTTAAAAGGTCGGCGGGCGACTGTTTATCATCAAGCCAATGGTCGGCGTAAGCGGCAGTTGCAAGAAAGCGGCGCGATATTTATTGATCGCCCCATTGTTGTTGATGGCAACTGCATTACCTCCACCGGCCCTGGTACGGCCATTGAGGTGGCTTTGAACCTGTTGGCAAGGCTCAGCGGAGAAGATAATGCACAATGGGTGCGTGAAAAAATGCGCATTCCCAGCCCCAGTACCGAGTGGTATCAAGCGGCTCAACTTTAATGACACGGCTTTAATGCCAGCAATTTAATGGGCACATCTTGAGTCGACAGGCACAATTTTAGTCGACGAACATCGATAAAAGGAGGACGACAAGATGACTGAGATAATCGCGGATTCACCCTTTCATCGCGGCGAACAAATTCTGCAGCAACGGCTCGGTGTGCGGGACAAAATGGAGCGCTTTGGGCGCCAGGTCATCCGCGATCAACTGCCGGCGCAGCATCGGGACTTTTACGCACGACTGCCCTTTGTTTTTGCCGGCCATGCCGATGGCGAGGGCTGGCCCTGGGCGTCCATCTTGTTTAATGAGCCCGGTTTTATTACCAGCAATGATGCGCGCAAGCTGGAAATTAAAGCCGCGCCGGTGGCGGGGGACCCCCTGGCCGCAGCCTTACACGCGGGCACGCGCCTGGGGCTGTTGGGGATAGAGCTAACAACACGGCGTCGCAATCGCCTGGCGGCACATATTACCGGGGTGACGAAGGAGGGCATTGAACTGGCTGTCGATCAGGCCTTTGGCAATTGTCCCCAGTATATTCAACACCGTGAGTTGCTGGCATTAGACCCTCAGGCCGTAGCGGCCCCCGAAATAGAGCGTATCAGCGGCCTATCCGCCGAGGCCTGTGCACTGATTGAACGCAGTGACACCTTTTTTGTCGCCAGCTATAAGGCAGCCGATAGTGGCCAGAGCAGTGATGGTGCCGATGTGTCACACCGTGGCGGCAAGCCGGGTTTTATTCGCGTCGATGGCAATACCTTAATTATTCCCGATTATCTTGGCAATAATCATTTTAATACCCTGGGCAATTTTCACGAGACGCCGAAGGCGGGCCTGCTCTTCGTGGATTTTGACCACGGCCATTTATTGACCTTGACCGGTAGGGTTGAGCTGCTGTGGGATAGCGACGAAACTCACTATTTTGCCGGTGCCGAGCGCCTGTGGAAGTTCCACCTGGATCATGGTTTCTACCAGAAAAATGTACTGCCACTGCGCTGGCGCCTGAATGACTACTCGCCCAATACCTTACTTACGGGCACCTGGCCCGAGGCGCAGGCCCTGGCGTTGGCGGAACAACAACGCGAGCAGTGGCTGCCCTATAAGGTGCAGCGTGTGGTCGATGAAAGTGCCGATATTCGCTCCTTCTATTTGCAGGCTCAGGGTCATCAAAAATTGACCTTCAAGCCCGGCCAGTTCTTAACCCTACGGGCGATGGTGGCGGGTAAGCCCGTCATTCGTACCTATACCCTGTCGAGTGCACCGGGGGATGAGTACTATCGCATCAGCGTAAAGCGCGAAGCGGGCCGCGGCGACACACCCCAGGGCTTGATGTCGAATTACTTGCACCAGACCTTGGCTGTTGGCGATGTACTGCAGGCGAAGTCACCGCGCGGTGACTTTAGCTTTGATGCCAGTGAGACACGGCCGGCGGTATTGCTGTCGGCGGGCATTGGTATTACGCCGATGTTGTCGATGGCCAGACATGCCCTGGATGAGGGTGTGCGCACTCGCAGCCCGCGTCAATTGACCTTGATTAGCACGGCGCGGGATCAACAGCAGCGCGGTTTTGTTAGCGAGTTGGATAACATCGCCAGCGAGTCGAAGGGTCATATCTGCAACTTCTGGGCAATGACTCAGCCCGACAGGGAAGCCCAGCCAGGGCGTGATTTTCATCATCGTGGGCGCATCTCGGCAGAATTACTACAGGCGGTATTGCCACTGGATGACTACGATTTTTACTTGTGTGGCCCCGGCGCGTTTATGCAGGCCATGTACGACATGGTTCGCGCCCTGGGGGTCAAGGATGGGCGCATCTTTGCCGAGTCCTTTGGGCCGGCCTCACTGGTGCGCGAGAGCGACCCCTCGACCACGGTATTTAGGCCGCAGGCGGCAGCGAGTGAGGCCATTGTTGAGTTTGTCGATGCGGGGGTCGAGCAAGCCTGGTCGGCCAGCGACGGTAATTTATTAGCCTTTGCCGAGGCCCATGGCCTGAGTCCCGAGTTTGGCTGTCGCAGTGGTCAATGTGGTGCCTGTAAGGTGCCCCTGGTATCGGGCCGCGTGAGCTATCAAAATGAGCCTTCAGCGGCCGTTGCCGACAACGAGGTGCTGCTGTGTTGCGCCGTGCCTGGTGCCGTTCAGGGGCAGGAGGTGGTGAAGCTGGCACTAGGGCTTTAGTCGATAAATTGAGATACCAGTCATTTTCTAGCAAGCCTGGTAGCGCATTATTTTAGCAAGGGGGGTTGAAAGGGTGATTAACAACAGGCATTCGCAACAGAACATAAATGGCTGTTCGTATAAATATTGAATGATGTGAGAGGTATTGAGAATGAGCGCAAATGAAGAAATAAAAAAACCACTGCCACCCTTTAGTCGCAAGGAGGCGGAGCTAAAGGTGAGGTTGGCCGAGGATGCCTGGAACTCCCGCAGTCCTGAGAAAATTGCCCTGGCCTATAGCGCCAACAGCCGCTGGCGCAACCGCGATGAGTTTATCCAGGGCCGCCAGCAAATCGTAGCGTTTTTACAGGCCAAGTGGGCGCGAGAGCACGAGTATCGCTTAATTAAAGAACTCTGGGCCCACGAGGGCAATCGCATCGCCGTGCGCTTCGCCTATGAGTGGCACGATGACAATAACAATTGGTTTCGCGCCTACGGCAATGAAAACTGGCAGTTTAGTAGAGCGGGCTTGATGGAGTATCGCCACGCCAGCATTAATGATCTGGCCATTGGCGAGGGCGAGCGTCTATTTCGCTGGCCCCTGGGTAGGCGCCCGGATGACCATGCCGGTCTCAGTGAACTGGGTTTATAGAGGGGCGGGGTTTTTCTGTAGCCGGCACTGCCACTTGGTCGAGTGGTAAAGAGACTGCATGAGCGGCAGTGGATCTGGTCATGGCTAGTTGTGGCTAAGGGGTTTTACATGAATTTTGTCACCATCGGTGAGCTAGATATCACTTTCGCGTTTCAACATGGTTTTATTAAAGAAGGTGTAGTTATGCTTTTTTTCACGTTTGGCCGTATACATGGCAATATCTGAGAATTTCAGTATTTCTTCACTATTTTTCGAATCATCGGGTGATAGTGCGATGCCAATGCTTAGAGAAATTTCTATGGGAATACCGTTGAACATCAAGGGGGAGGTGAACTTCTCTAAAATATGACCAGCTATTGTATTGAGGTGTGAGGTCTCAGCAATGTCGTTTAAAATGAGCACAAACTCGTCGCCTCCCAGGCGAAACAGCGAATCATCTGTGCGTAGCATCCCCTTCAATCGCTTGGCCGTCTCTATGAGAACGGCATCTCCCGCATCGTGGCCCAGGTTGTCATTGAGTTGTTTAAAGCCGTTGAGGTCGATAAAGCAGACCGCCATTTTTTTGTTACTGGCTGAGGTGCTGACGATAGAGTCTCTAATGGTTTTGTTGATTTCGCTTCTATTCAATAAGCCGGTTAGGTGGTCGTGAGTCGCCTCATGGCTTAGGGCTGCGGTGTTGGCATAGACCTTTTCACTCATTTGATAAAAACGTGAGAGCAAATAGCCCATTTCATCCTTAGGTAAAATATCCTGGATGTTTTGTTGTTCGCCTCTTTCCATTTTTGCGGTATTAAGCAGCAGCATGGAAATGGGCGAAAACAATTTATTTCTGATGAAAATCATGGTGATTATTCCCAGAAATAGGAAAAACAGAATTTCAAGGGCCATCAGCGTGGTGATCTGTGCTCTGCTTTCTCTGAAATCACCCTTTCTAGTTTCGAGCAATAGGTGCTCTGTATTCTCGAAGGCGATAATGTCTAGCCTTATCTCATCCATGATTTGTTTGCCGCTATTTCTCTTCACTACATCAATGGCTTTTTCCGCATTTTCCGCATTTTCCGCATTTTCATGTTTTCGAAGATCGATGGTGAGTTTTAATTCTTCAAATTTTTTGCCCATCGCACCATGAATTGTTTTCAAGCGTTTTATCTGCTCGGGATTGTCGGAGGTTAGCTGGGTCAATCTCTTGAAGCTCTCTTCCGCGGATGACAGCCCCTTAAGGTAGGGCTCCAGATAGTCGGGATCCCCGGTCAGTAAGTAGCCCCGCTGCCCGGTTTCTGCGTCGGTCATGGAGCTTAATAAGTTCTTCGATTCGTTTAAGACTTCATGGGTATGAATGACCCAGTTAAGTTTTTCCTCTACGTAGTTCTCGAGGAGGAAGGTAAAGACGGTATTACCAATGGCAAAGGTAAAGAGGGTGACTAGTAATAGCGTTAACTTAAACCGTATGCTCATTCTGTTGGTAACTCGGGTGAATAATGGAAAGGTGAATGTTTTGTTCTATGGCCTGGACGCTTCGCCCTACCGCTATTATTTCTTTGTACTCGTGTTAGTCGGGAAGGTGGGGGCTATTTAGCGCGTACCGCTCGCCATAAATTAACTTACGAGGACTTGGCTTTACTGATTTTTGCTTGAATGGCGTCGAAGGATGCTGTGGGGTGCCTGGATGTCGGGAAATATCAAAATCATGCTCTTTTTGCTTAAATCATGCTCTTTTTAGTTGTAGTAGGATCAGCTTAGCTCGACTCAAACTTGAGTAGAGCAAAATACGACTCCATACATACGTGATTCCCTGGTGGCCTAATGTGCGCAACCCTATGTAGGGCAGGTTCTGCCCTACATCTCCCTTGGGAAGGATATTAAGTGCTTTGCCTTTATTGATCAATCGATACTTGTTTTCTGCATCTACGATGCTCGGCGCCATTACTTGGTGAGCGCTCAGCTGGAGGTGGAGGCAAATTATTACACTGTGTCGCACTTTGCCGCTTACCTATGTGTGCCCGTCAATGGTCGAAAGGCCGGTGTTCAGTTGTGTTGACCGGGCACGGCTAAAAAAACCAGGGGGATGGCTTTAATTCTTGACACCGGCTTTCGCCAATAGCGCTCGCGCCACGCCCGAGTCATTCTGGCGTCCCAGTTGGCGAATAATAAAGTCACCGGCCTGCACTAGCTTTTCAAGATCGATACCGTGGCTAATGCCCAGGCCATTGAGCATATAGACCACATCTTCGGTGGCGACATTGCCCGTTGCACCGGGGGCGTAGGGGCAGCCACCGAGACCGGCCACCGAACTATCAACCACGGAAACACCCAACTCCAGGGCGGCGTAGATATTGGCCAGTGCCTGGCCATAAGTGTTGTGACAGTGCATGGCGATTTTCTGAATGGGAATGGCAGTGGCCACGGCGTCGATAATGGCTTTGGTCTGCCCGGGCGTAGCAACGCCGGTGGAGTCGCCGAGGGAGACCTCGTAACAGCCCATGTCGAGCAGGGCTTTCGATAGCGGCGCGAGAGTGCTGGGCTCGATGGCGCCCTGGTAGGGGCAACCGGCAACGACGGAAATATAGCCCCGCACATCGAGGCCCTCGGCGCGGGCGAGCTTGGTCAGTTCGCTGGCTCGGGCCAGGCCCTCGGCAATAGAGCAGTTGGTATTTTTCTGGCTGAAGGCTTCGCTGGCGGCGATAAACACGGCGACCTCGGTAACGCCAGCCGATATGGCCCGCTCAAGGCCGCGCATATTGGGTGTTAGTGCCGAGTAGGTGACGCCGCTCTGGCGCTTTAAGGTGCCAAATACGGCCTCACTACCGGCCATTTGTGGCACCCATTTGGGGCTGACAAAGCTGCCGCTTTCGATGGCCGATACTCCGGCGGCGGCAAGTTGCTCGATGAGATCGACCTTGGTGGCGGTATCCACCGGGGCCGGTTCATTTTGCAGGCCGTCGCGGGGGCCAACTTCAAAAATTTTGACGTGCTGTGGCAGGCTCATTGGCTGTGCTCCAGGGGTGAATTACTCTCGAAAAAAAAGGATGCCCCCGCCCAGGAGTCAAGGCTCATGGGCGGGGGCATCCTTTGCGGGCATTGGCTCCGGCGAATTACTCGCTATCGGCCGCCTCAAAGTTAACCAGCTCCGCGCCACCGTCAACCAGATCGCCGGGCTGGCAGTAAAACTCCACCACGATGCCGTCGGCTGGGGCGCGAATGGTGTGCTCCATTTTCATCGCTTCCATAATCACAATGGCCTGATCCTTCTTCACCGTGGCGCCGGCCTCGACGGGCAGGGCGACAATGGTGCCTGTCATCGGCGCGCTGAAACCGGCTTCGGCATCGTCACCTTGATCACCGCAGTCGGGTTCAATGATGCTGAATTGCAGGGCGGCATCTTGGGTAAACAAACTGTAGATGCCGTCGTGGGCAACGACTGAGGCATGAATGCGGTGGCCGTCGATATCGGCATACAGGTCGCTGCCGGCCAGGCTGCCGCTAAGTTGAATGTGCATCTCGGTGTCGGCACCGGGTGTACTCAGGCTAAAGTGGCCGGGGCTGGTTTCCTCGGCAAGTACCCTGATCTCGCTGCCATTAATCAGCAGGGGGTATTCATGGATGTTGGCGCTGCCACTGCGCCAGCCGTTGGTGGCGTGCCAGGGCGAATGGGGGTCGGCACTTTGCGAGGCAAAGGCCGCGGCATCCTGATTGCGCTGGAGGATTAGGAAGAGCGTCGCCAGAGGCACGTAGCGCTCTAACTCGGTTTCGTTTTTATGGAAGATTATGTCGCGGTGCTTTTCGATAAAGCCGGTGTCGAGATCGGCCTGGCGGAAGGGCTCGGCAGTGGCCAGATTGTAGAGAAACTCGACATTGGTGGTCATGCCACTGATGCGGTATTCGCTCAAGGCCTTGGCCAGACGACTCAGGGCGCGGTCGCGATTCTCATCCCAGACGATCAGTTTGGCAATCATCGGATCGTAATAGATGCTGACCTCGTCGCCCTGCAATACACCGGTGTCGACGCGCACGTTGGCGCTCTCTTCGGGGGGTTGTAGGTAGGAGAGGGTGCCGGTGACGGGTAGGAAGTCGTTGTCGGGGTCCTCGGCGTAAATACGTGCCTCAAAGGCGTGGCCGTTAATTTGCAACTGATCCTGAGTCAGTGGCAGATCCTGCCCGGCGGCGACACGCAGCTGCCACTCGACCAGGTCCTGACCGGTGATCATTTCGGTGACGGGGTGCTCGACCTGCAAGCGGGTGTTCATCTCCATGAAAAAGAAGGTGTCGTCGGTATCGAGCAAAAACTCAACCGTGCCCGCACCCTCGTAGTTGATGGCCTTGGCGGCGAGCAGGGCGGCGTCACCCATGGCGGCGCGCACCATTTGGTTCATGCCCGGCGCCGGTGCCTCTTCAATGACTTTTTGGTGGCGCCGCTGTATCGAGCAGTCGCGCTCAAACAGGTAAACGCCGTTGCCGCTCTGGTCGCAAAACACCTGTATTTCAACGTGGCGGGGTTGGGTGAGGTATTTTTCGACCAGCATACGGTCGTCACCAAAGCTCGACAGTGACTCGCGCTTGGCGGCCTCCAGAGCCTCGTCAAAGTCCTCGCTCTTCCATACTTCGCGCATGCCCTTGCCGCCACCACCGGCGGTGGCTTTGAGCAATACCGGGTAGCCCATGTCGTCGGCGTGCTTTTTCAAAATGGCTGGGCTCTGGTCGTCGCCGTGGTAGCCGGGCACCAGGGGTACGCCGGCTTTTTCCATAATTTGTTTGGCCGCAGACTTTGAGCCCATGGCTTCAATGGCGCCAACGGGTGGGCCAATAAAGACAATATCGTTGGCCTTACAGGCCTGGCTAAAGGCGGCATTTTCAGAGAGGAAGCCATACCCGGGGTGCACGGCCTGGGCGCCGGTAAGCTTCGCGGCTTCGAGCACACGCTCGGACAGCAGGTAGGAGTCCTTCGATGGCGCGGCGCCGATGTTGACGGCTTCGTCGGCCATGTTGACGTGGAGGGCGTTGGCGTCGGCGTCGGAGTAAACAGCGACGGTGCGAATACCCATTTTACGGGCGGTGCGAATAACTCGGCAGGCAATTTCGCCGCGATTGGCAATTAAAATTTTATCGAACATAGTCTGATCTTCCCCGTAGCTGAAGGGTGT
>MAAC01012449.1_pt1 | contig 15326 bp, 21 predicted proteins | sample 1115981 | NCBI WGS metagenome assembly MAAC01 (sample SAMN04961126, study PRJNA320927) | seawater metagenome | isolation source: sample BD02T64 sea water enriched with oil for 64 days | place: USA:Gulf of Mexico | collected 2013-07-27 | reverse complement strand
AAAAATGCTGACTGGGTTATTGATATGGGTCCTGATGGTGGTAGTAAAGGTGGACTTCTTGTTGACCAAGGTACACCTTACGATTTAGCAAAAAACCACAAAAACTCTGGAAGTTATACTGGTTTCTACTTGGAAAAAGAACTCGGATTAAAGTAAGCAGTTCTAGTGTACGGTACAATCATGTACTCGTACACTAAAGAAGATGTTTATTTACCAAACTTTTCAGACTACTCTCATCTAAAGCTCCAGATACCCGTTCAACCTCCACACCATCTATAAATACAATTAAAGTAGGAATACTTCTAATAGCATATTTTGCACCCAGATTCTGTTCAACTTCAGTATCTACTTTCGTAAATAATGTTTTTAAAACATACTCCTTAGACAACTTTTCAAAAGTAGGTCCCATTACTTTACATGGTCCACACCAAGGTGCCCAAAAGTCAACAATTACAGGGATATCACTGTTTACAATGATCTCATCGAAATCACTATTGGTTAAATTCATTAAGTTTTTTTCCAAGAGAGATTCTTTACACTTTCCACAATTTGCTTTTTTGTAAGTCTCTTTTTTAGGAATATTATTAACAGCAGTACAAGAAGGACATATAATTCTCATTTAAAACCTTTTTAATTTTTTACTTCTACCATTTTATCAAAGTAAATTTAAATATGCCTATGATCATTAGGCTTATAATTTACAAACCTTTTTACATACTTGTGTTAATATACAAATCAATTCATTACATATAAATATTAGTGATAACTATAGTTGTCAGCAAAGGAAATAAATGACTTCAATTGACAAATTTATTGAAGCAGTTCAAAAACATCAATTCAAAGAGGCTCATGAATTATTAGAAGATGATTGGAAAGCCTATAAAAAAATTGGATTAAAAGATCATGCCCGAATATTAAAAGGTTTAATAAACGGTACCACCTCTATTGCTCTTTTTGTAAAAGGACGACCACCTCAATGTTTAAAAATATGGGCGGTTTTCAACAAATATATGCCACTTTTAGATACAACAGATTTAGACAACAAAGAAAGATTTATCTATGCGAAAGAACTACTTGAAAGAAAATTCAAAGAAGTAGTAAAAATATAACTTCTTTTTACTACTTAGTTAGTTCTTAGTTAAATCTTTATAAATACTATAATATAGGATCTAATATGAAACTAAAAATATACCAAATCGATGCTTTTGCCAACAAGATTTTTGAAGGCAATCCAGCAGCAGTTTGTCCCCTTGATTCGTGGATAGATGATTCTTTGATGCAAAAAATTGCAGCTGAGAACAACTTGTCTGAAACAGTTTTTTTTGTTAAAGAAGATGAGCACTATCATATACGTTGGTTCACTACAAGTTCGGAAGAGAACTTATGCGGTCATGCCACCTTAGCAAGTGCATATGTACTGTTTGAAATTTTAGACTATAAAAAAGAAGAAATTATTTTTCATTCCAAAAGTGGAGTTTTAAAAGTTAACAAAACCAATGATTTATACACCCTTGACTTTCCACTAAATGAAGTCACTCAAATTACTTTAGATGATAAATTTATAGATGCCTTTAATATCAAACCTATTGAAGTATACAAATCTATGGATTATCTAATAGTTTTTGAAAAAGAAGAAGATATCTATAATCTAATTCCTAATTTTGAGTTAATAAAACAATTTGACTTAAGAGGTGTTATTGTAACAGCAAAAAGTAGTCAGTATGATTTTATATGCAGGTTTTTTGATCCTGATTGTGGCGTACCTGAAGATCCAGTTACAGGTTCTGCTTTTACCCAGCTTGTACCTTATTGGTCAAAGGTGTTAAAGAAAAACGAATTTAAAGCTAAACAAGTCTCCCAAAGAGGTGGTGAAGTTTTTGCCAAACTAGTAAGGAAAAGAGTTTTCATTTCAGGAAATGCAGTTAAGTATTTAGAAGGAGAAATTTATGTTTAACACTACTAATTTAGAAATAGCAAAACTAGGGGAAAAAGTTCTTCGAAAAAAAGCAAAAAAAGTCAAAGATGTTTCAGATAAAAACATACAAAGATTAATCAAAGATATGGAAGTTAGTCTTGAAAATCAATCAGGGGTAGGATTAGCAGCACCACAAGTATTTCAATCTCTTCAAATTATGATTATTGCTTCTAGACCAAATGATAGATACCCAAATGCTCCATTCAGGAAACCATTTGTTCTTATTAATCCAAAAGTTGTTAAAGTATCTAAAGGTAAAGAAAAAGATTGGGAAGGATGTTTAAGTATTCCAGGAATAAGAGCCTTAGTGCCTAGGCATAAAAAAATTACTGTTAAGTACTTAAACCAAGAAGGTGAGCAACAATTAGAAAAGTTTGAAGGTTTTATTGCACGTGTATTCCAACATGAATATGATCATTTAAATGGATTGGTTTTTATAGATAATGTTGAAACAACCAAAGATATTATATCTGAAGAAATATATTTTAAAATGGGAAAAAAAACAAAAAAATAGTATTTGTGATTTGAACTGTGAAATTTAATATTTCATATTAAATAACATTATTATCATTATTCGTATTGTTTATAAAAGATTTTAGTCGCATAATATCATCTGTGGGGTATTTGTTATCAACAAAAGTCCCTCTGGATACTTTAATAAAAAAATCTTTTGAACTTTCGTTATAGCCAAAGTCTGAATTATATAACTTCACTTCCGTAAATGCACCAAAATTCTCTGCTGGTTTAACATTTGTTTTGTCTTTAACTCGGTCAAACTTAGCTTCAGTATTGACTTCACTTGTGGGTGAACCTTCTTTTAATAAAAAGGAAGGATCTGTCTGGGATAACTTCTGAACCTTTTGTCTATTTGGACTACTCACTTGTTCAAAATTCGGGGTGACTTCCGTTTTTGGGAAAAATCCAACTTCCATAATAAACTCCTTACGTCGTTTATTTCCATTTTCTTACTTATATTATACAATAATAGGTAAAAATTGTAAAATTTCTTTATTTTATTTTAAGATTAAAATTAATACTGCTTCTTATGTGATTATTTTTAGAAGATTGCGTCTAAAAGATAATAATATATTATATTTTATTTGTTTTTATTGTATAATAAGTTTTATAATAAATTCAGGAGTAATAATTGGACGACAACCCCTTTAGGCGTAACTTTAAAAGTAGTAGGTTAATATGGAAATTTTAGCTTTACTTTTCTTCCTTGTAATCGGAATTTCTTTTTTGTGTTCTATTTTAGAATCTATCATTTTATCTATTAATGTCCCGTATATCTCAGTCCTAGAAAAAAAGTCCCCTCAAGCTGGTAAACTTTTAAAACATTTAAAAACAAACATAGATAAATCAATCGCATCCATACTTATTTTAAATACAGTTGCTAATACACTTGGTGCTATGGCAATTGGTATACAAGCACAAAAAGTTTTTGAAAGTGACAGTTCTTTCGTATTAATAGTTTCAATAATATTAACTTTTTTAATTCTATTTGTAGCAGAAATTATTCCAAAAACTATTGGTGCAATATATTGGAAACAGTTGGCACCAACGGCAGGTCTATTCATAAGATTTTTTATTATCATTACATATCCGTTAATCATTATCACGCAATTTGTAACAAGAAAAATTTCTCAAAATAAAACAGATACTGATTCTATAACAAGAGAAGAGTTGATTCATAGTACTCTTTTAAGTGAAGAAGAAGGTGTTATTGGGGATTTAGAGTCTGATATTATTGAAAATACTCTAACCTTAAATGATATAAAGATCAGTGATATCTTAACACCTCGTAGTGTTATGTACACAGTTCAAAAAGATACCTTAATCAGTGATATATTAGATGATAAAAGAACTTATAAATTCTCTAGAGTTCCAGTGTATGACGATTCAATTGATAATATTGTAGGTGTGGTTCTAACTAAAAAACTATTCAAACAAGCCATTAAAGATAAAAATGTATCCATTGAAACAATTATGTTTCCAGTATTTACACTAAATGAAAATATTCCTGTTTCAAAAGCTTTAAATATATTTATTCGAAAAAAAGAGCATATGTTCTTAGTACTTGATAACTATGATCAAACAGAAGGTTTGGTTACTCTTGAAGATTGTATTGAAACCCTTCTTGGTCTTGAAATCATGGATGAATCTGATACAACAGCTGATATGAGAAAATTAGCGCTTCGACAAATGAAAGCTAAAAGAAGAGAAAAAGAAGAATCAGATAAAACTGAGAATAACAACACAAAAGAGGGCTAAATCCTCCTCTTTTAGTTGTTTATTTCATTGGCACATTCTATGCAAGTAGTTGATTCAGGAACTATTTTAAGTCGCTCAATATTTATTTCTTCATCGCAAATATTACAAAATCCAAAATTATCATCTCTAATTCTATCTTTAACAAAAAGAAGTTTCTTAAGTCGTAATTCACTTTTAATTAACATAGCTTCATTAATACTTTTTTCACCCATGGCATCAAGTCTTGTGAGGCGACCCAAAGAGTTTTCAGGAGATATAGGTTTACTTTTCTCTTTTAAGTCCTCTATCTCGTGAATAAGCTGCTCAATATCTTTTAGAATTTTATCTTTGATATATTCTTTTTGTTTTTGATCCATAGACTTAATCCTTAGAGTTATTTTCAAGCCATTGGGTTAAAGTTATGAGGTCGTTTATATTTTTGGGCTCACTCTGAATAATATCACTAAGGCTTTTAACGCCCATAGAGAGTAAATATTGTAAGTTGTTGTCAAAAGTTGCTTCTTGAATAATATGTATATCATCTTGATGAACTTCAAACATATATCCCCCATTTGGAATGGGTGTTTGAGATAACGTCACGGTGTAGTGTTCTTTTAAAATACCCTCATTTTGTGAGTACATCAAACCTATATTGTATCCTTGATTGGCAAAGCCTCTAATCATCACAACCAAAACTTGTTTTTCACCTTTTTTAGAAGAGTTAAAAATACCAACAAGATCTTTGATCATCATATAACCAGGAACTTTAATCAGTATTTTTTCAATAAAACTTCCGAGTCTTGTTTCAATAAAATGTCCAATTGCATATGCTGTTATAGCCAATAAAAGTACACCCGCAACTGTCCAAAGAAAAATATTATGTTCTGGATTAAGTCCAATTAAATGAAACAATTCTCCTGTAATAAAATCAGCTTTCCCGTATAACCAAAGTACAACTGCAATAATTGCCACAATGGGAGTAAGCCAAAATACCCCCTGCACTGTCACTTTTAAAAAATGTGACCATCCACCTGCAAAATACTCTTTAATTTTATTTAACATAATTTTTCCTAGTGATGTAGCAAATAAATAATATACAATTATAATTATTTACTATGAGGTTTGAATATTAACTCTGTGTTGACTCTATATCGTCTTCTAAAGATGTAGTAGAACCCTCACCTAACTGTATTTTTGGTTCTTCTTTTGTTTCTTCTTTTTTAGGTCGGTATCCTTTTACACTTAGAATCTCCATATAAAAGCTCTCACAACCCTCACTTGAAGCTTCATCAATATTTTTAGTAATATCAAGAAATTCAATCACTTGAGGTTCTTCTTCATTTTTAGCAAACTTACATTCAAATTTCCAAAAATCAACTTCTTCTGGTAATTTTTTATTCTTTTCTCTTTTAATATATTTTCTTATTTCATACTTTGTTTTTTCGACTAATCTATCAGAGTTTTTATTTTCAACTTTAAGTTTAAATACTTTTTTCATTGTGATCCTTTTGGCGAATTATACCCAAATATCTTATTTTTGACTATAATGTCAAAAAAGTTAATTAAATAGGAAAATATGTCAGAATTTAGAGAAAAATGTTATGACTGCAATAGGCCTAAAAATAGTTGTTTATGCAAACATATCACACCAATAAATACCCAAAGCCAATTTATAATATTAATGCATCCAAAAGAGTTTAAAAAAACAAAAAATAATACAGGTAAAATGACCAATACCTCTCTACCAAATTCACAGATTCATGTTGGCATTGATTTTACAAACAATCACAAAATCAATGAAATACTGAATAACCCAAAGAACACTTGTTTTGTCTTATATCCATCAGATATGAGTATTAATCTTAATCAAAATAATATCAAAGAAGAAAATAAAAATATAGTTATATTTATTATTGATTCCACGTGGCCTTGCTCTAAAAAGATTTTACGAAAAAGTTCAAATATTAGAAGCTTGCCCTATATTAGTTTTGAACATAAAAAAGTATCACAATACAAGTTTAAAACACAACCTTGCGAATTGGCATTATCCACTATTGAATCTACCTTATGTGTTTTAGAATTGTTAAATAAACATGAAATAGAAAATATCAAAAAAAATCAATTGGAAAATTTTTTAGAACCGTTTTTTCAAATGATTACGTATCAAAGTACTTTTTATTCAAATCCAAATAAAAAACAAGTCCGTTATAAATAAATAGTATTAGTAAGTATAAATGGGAGTTTTATATAAATCTTTCAAATAACAAATATTTTTAGCTTTTAGCCCATTAAGTGCAAAGGTACTACTTACTAATAAAGAAAGCTCTATATTTTCTTCCAAGATTTTATCCTCTAAGTCTTTCATGGCTTGCGGAAATAAATAACACACATATGTAGTGTCTTTTTGTAAAGATGCTTCTAAAAAATTTTCATTTTTAAAACTTACATTTTTTAATTGAAAGATTTTTCCCAATAACAAAGATATAAAATAAGGGATATATGAGATTTCGTAAGCAATAATTTTTTTACTTTTATTGTGATACCCAAGATACAAAGCCAAAAAACCAAAACCTGATCCCAAATCAATTATCGTAAGATTATCACTTTTTTTCGTAATTTTCAAGATGGTTTTAATCGCAGTTAAAGAGCTAGGAGTGGGTGATATTCCAATTTTTATTGACTGATATACAATCATTGACAATAAAAACAATAAGACAAAAAGTAAAATAAGTTCAAACATAAAAGAAAAGACTTCTTTTATGTTATTTTAATGGCTGTAAAAATAATCTCTACAAGAGTTTCAGGTGTAGACATATTGGCTTCGACACAAGCCCGTGCTGGTGGATTTTTCTTTGAAACCCAATTGTCCCAAATTTCATTAAAAGCTTTAAAGTCTCGATTGATATCTTTAAGGTAAATTTCGGCCCGTAAAAGGTTTTCTTTGTTCGTACCAGCTTCATCAAAAAGTTCTTTAGCAATGGATAAAACTTCTGTCGTTTGTACTTTAACATCACCACTTTTATCCAAAGGAACAATGCCTGAGAAATAAATCACTTCATTACATTCAACAATTTTACTCATTCTTGGACCAATAATTTTTCTAGATATCATCTGTTATCCTTTTAATTGATAGTATGAATTAAAGTATATCATTATTTAAAAATGTATAGAGTTATTATTTCCAATTATGAATATTTTTTTGTAAAGTTAAAAGGGTTTTGGGAGTTAAGTTTTGTTCATCTTTTAAAATCTTACCAATGAACCTTACTTCCACATTTGTAAAACCTTCAAGATCTTTATCTTTAACTGCCAGTTCTTCATTTGTGATACATAATCTTTTTAACTTTCCACTTTTCTCTTTGATATAATAAACAATATCATATGATTTTCGGTTTATTTTTTCAATAGTTACAAAAATTCTATCATCTTTGGCTTCTTTATCAAATCCAGGCATCATAGATTTGAAATTTTCTATAGTGATAAACCCAATATATAGTTTTGTAAAGATATCAAAATACAATTGTACTTTTTTTGATTTGAAAAAGTTTAAATCAACAACAAGATTGGCATGACCTCGTGATTTAAGCAAAATCCATTCTAAAGTTTGAAAGTAACCAAACTTCGTGTAAACCAAACTTTTTGCTTCAACAAATTTTTTTCTATAATTTGCATTTACTCTACTTGCATTTTGTTTTTTATGAACCAACTCTTTTAAAGTTTGATTGTCTTCAAAATCACGAGTAAGCCACATAGTACAATAATCAGGGAATTTACTAATACCCATAGATCCTTTTGTTAAAACAATAAGTGCTCGAACTGTTAAACTTGGGAAAAGTACTTTTAACAAAGCATGTTTTTTGTTCAGTCTTTTATTCAAACTTGCCGTTTTTTTTGTGATACTCATTTCAACAAAATAAACACTGTCTTTTGTAAAAAACAAAGCGTCATATTCTGTGATATCCTTATAAGCAGACTTGTAAACTATTTGATCACTTTTGTCTATAGTCATTCCACTTTTAATGACAAATTTATTTACAGAACCCTGGTGGGGTCCTTTTAAAACAAATCGAGTAATCAAAGGTTCATTTGAGGCATAGTAGAGTAACAACTCATAAATAATATTTTCAAATACTTCGCCTTTAAAACTACTATAAGATGCTAATAGTGGAGATTCGGCTGTAATATTATCAAAATCAAATTTTCTTAAGTTTTTAGTTCTATATGAATAATTAAACAAATTTTCTTTTATATTATCTAATTTTAAATTTTTTATTTCTTCTGTTATATTAAAATGTTGCAATTATTTGTAAAAAAGGTTAATACCTTTTTCCTTTCACTTGAAATTTTTGAAAAGTATACCCAAAAAGAGTCCTTGTTTGCAAAATATGTTATACTAATTTAAAGAAAAAAGGATATTTGTGTCAAATAATAGAATAAAAATCACTTTATCATTGATATTTTTACTCATAATGATTTTTACCTTACAATACCAGTTCTTAGATACTTCTGTTAATATTTTCTTTTTGTTTGTTGTTGCCCCTATAATAATCTATTTATATGTTAGATACATCTTTCCTAAGAAAAAACATTAAGAATTTCGTCGGTTTTAGCAGCCATTAAAAAATCGTTTTCGTGAAGACCAATAATCACATGTGTCCACCACCAAATTTTTACTGATTTATACTCCACCAACATCATTGGATGATGTTCGTTTTTCTCTGCGATTGCTGCTACTTTATTCACAAAATACATACTTTCTTCAAAATCTACAAAATCAAATTCTTTATAAAGTTTCAATTCCTCATTTTCAGCTATCACCTTCCAAGAAGGCACCTCTTTTAAATACTTAATAATCTCCTCATCGTGTAGTTTCAGGGTACCTTTTCGACAAGGTTTACATTTTTTTTGAGAAAATTTCATATATCACCTCCTATACTAAATAAAATAATAAGTACTGACTTCTTTTTTTATTTGGCATTATTTCATATTAAACATCTTACTTATGTCTGTAGGAAAAGGAAAAATAACGGTATTTGTTTTATCACCAGAAATATCACTTAAGGTTTGTAAATATCTTAGTTGTATACCAATTGGATTTTTACTAATTACATCTGCTGCTTTGAGTAGGTTTTCACTGGCTTCAAGTTCACCTTTTGCGTTAATGACTTTTGCACGTCTTTCTCTTTCAGCTTCAGCTTGTTTGGCTATTGCTCTAATCATACTTTCATCTAAATCTATGTGTTTTATTTCAACATTTGATATTTTGATACCCCAAACATCCGTTTGTTTATCCAATATACTTTGAATATCTATATTTAATTTTTCACGTTCAGATAACATTTCATCCAATTCATGTCCACCTAAAACAGATCTAAGTGTGGTTTGAGCCAATTGACTTGTGGCCATATGAAAATTCTCAACTTGAATAATTGCTTTTTCTGGATCTGTAACTCTAAAATAAACAACGGCATTTACATGTACAGATACATTATCATGTGATATTACATCTTGAGTAGGTACGTCTAAAACAATTGTTCGCAAGTCTACTCTGACCATTTGCTGAATAAAAGGAATAATAATAATTAAACCAGGTCCTTTAATGCCTGTAAATCTACCCAAGGTAAAAATGACCCCTCTGTGATATTCTCGTAAAACTCTAATGGAAGCCGCAATTAACACCAACAAAAACACTAACACATATAATAAAGTCATGGAAATCATTTCACACCTCTTATACTTAAGATTAAACCTGTAATATTACTTACAACAACTGTCTCATTTACCTCAAAAGTTTCAGTACTAGTAGCATCCCAAATTTCACCTTGAAGGGAAACCTTGTATCCATCTTGTGTACTGTGTAAAATAGTACCTTCAATACCTATAAGAATTTTGGGACCACTCACAACTTTTGATTTTCTAGAATTGACTAAAAATCGTAAAAGAAATATAAAAAAGCCAAAACTTACAAGAGAAAATGATGCTACTAAGGGCATTGAAACAGTTGCTCCCAGTACTTCTGGATCAAAAAGCAGTATGGAGCCAAAAGCAAAGGCAATGACTCCACCAATTCCAAGTACCCCAATTCCAGCAATGAACACTTCTGCAATCATAAAGGCGATACCTAAAAATATTAAAAATAAACCCACATAATTAAAAGGAAGTATATTTAAAGCATACATTGCAATCAGTGCACTGATAGCTCCAATCACACCTGGAAAAATAGATCCGGGGTTCATCATTTCAAAGAGTATTCCATACATGGCAACAATTAAAAATATATACGCAATACTTGGATTTGAAATGGCCATAAAAAACTTAGTTTTCCAGGAGGCTTCAAAAAAAATCAGATTTGCATTATTTGTGTTTATAACTATCTCCACATCATTAATCATCACTGTTTTACCATCAATTTTCTTTAATAAATCAGGAACATCATTTGCCATTAAGTCAATGACGTTTTTTTCTAAAGCATCGTTGGCTGAAATACTTTTTCCCTCAAGCACTGCTTCAATTGCCCAAGGAATATTTCGATTTCTTAACTGTGCGATACTTTTAATATATGCGACTGCATCATTAATTACCTTTTTCTCCATAGCCGTTTTTTCTTGTTTGAGGGCTGGTTCATCTTTGTCTTTGGATAACTTACCTGGTGTTTTGGGAGGTTTGGGTGGAGCCATTAAATTAACAGGCGTAGCAGCACCTATATTCGTTCCAGGAGCCATAACTGAGATATGAGAGGCATATGCCAAGTAAGTTCCAGCACTGGCAGCCCTTGCCCCTTGAGGAGAGACATAAATAACTACAGGTATTTTACTATTTAGTATATCTTGTATCATTTCTCGCATAGAGGTAGCCAAACCACCAGGAGTATCCAATTCTATTAACAAGAGTTTGGATTCGTGCTCAGCAGCGTGTTTAAAAGCGTCATCTAAATAAGTTGCGGTTGCGGGTGAAATAGCATTTTGGATTTGTATGTGTGTAATATTTTGAGCCAAGACAAAAACAGGTGAGACCAATAACAAGAGTAAATATAAAATCAACTTCATTTTTATTCCTTCTTAAGAAAATAAATCATAGTCTACGCTTATCATACATGCAAAAATAAAAGAAGTCAAGACATTAAAAATCTAATTTTTTTATTTAAATAAACTTTTGGAGAGAAGATGGAAAAAAATATTTTAATAACAGGATGTAGTTCAGGATTGGGTTTTGCTTTAAGTCACCACTATTTAGAACTGGGATATAAAGTGTTTGGAATCAGTAGAAAAAATCCAAATATAAACAATGAAAACTTCATCTTTCAAAACTGTGATTTATCAGATACATCAAATATAAAATGCTCTCTTTCTTCTTTTATTCAAAACATTGGAAGTTTTGAATTGGTCTATTTAAACGCAGGAATGTTAGGGAAAATTAAAGAAATGGCTCAATTAGAACTGCTTGATTTAAAAATCACCATGGAATTAAATGTTTATGCCAATAAAGAATTACTGGATATTTTATCAGGTATTACTGTTAAAAATATCATTGCCATTTCTTCTGGTGCAGCTGTTAATGGCTCTAAAGGATGGGGTCCCTATTCTTTATCAAAAGCTGCATTAAATATGTTAATCAATCTTTATTCAAAAGAAATGGGCAATACCAAACTACTTTGTGTAGCACCTGGTGTTATTAAAACTCCAATGACAGATTATATTCGTAATGAAGTGGATGATACAGTTTATACTAGCGCCAAAATATTAAAAGAAGGAGAGATTCAAACAGCAAAAGATGCAGCCACACGACTACACAATTTGTTTGAAAGAATAAAAGAATTTGAAAGTGGTTCTTTTCTTGATGTACGAAATATTTAAACCTTATTCTTTGTACCAAGTCCCATCATTGTGTTTGACTAACCAAAGTTGCGAATACCAATAAAATACTCCTTTTTGTGTTTTTGAGGGTGCAGTACAATTAATTTTTTTTCTGCCTGCACTCCATAAAGGAAGTTTTATCTTAACCTTCATATCATTAAGACTTAGTAGCAATTTTTCTCCTGAGCTAGAATAACAGGCCAATTGCTCTTTCATATAATTTCCTTCAATTAACTCATATGAAAAAAAATATTTGTTTGTCTCCTTTTGGAGTAATATTTTTGGACCAATATTGACATTTTTAACTGGCAGTTGTTTCGAGTTGACACTGGTGGCAAATCTTTTCATATTGGAATAATTAGTTGCCATGGGAAATCTTGGGATTTCTAAGGTATTTAAGGTTTGACCAATTGCACCAGATTGCTGAGCAAAACCAGCATATCCAAGGTTTTGTAATATATGTTTGATATCTTCGTTATATTCTCCGTAAGGATATGCAAACATTTTATTACTCACGCCCAATTTCTCTTTTAAGATTTTTTGTGCTTTAGTAATCTCAAGTGTTATTCTACTTTCCCATTCTTTTGTACTCTCGTCCTTCAAATATCTAACCATATGTGGATGAGTAGAGGTATGGTTTGCAATTGTCCCCTTATGATTTTGTAATACTTTCAATTCATCCCATGTTAATATATTTTTATAAGAGGCATTTATTGACTGGGTATTTACAAATACAGTAAAGGCATATCCTTTTTCTTTTAACAAAGGCAAGGCATTATGTAAAATAGAATTATAGGCATCATCAAAGGTTATAGCGATACTTTTAGGGGCAAGGTCTTTTTTTTGTTTTAAAGTATTTAATATTGTCCTTAATGGTAAAACTGTAAAGCCATTATTTTTCAGATAATCGAGATGTTTTTTAAAAGTGCTAGGAGTGACACTGGTACTTAAAGGTGTAGTAGTACTCACATGGTGATACACAAGAATGACCGCGTCACCTCTAGCAAATAGGCTTAGTGTAAAAAGAAGAAAAGCAATAAATATTTTTTTCATAACTAAATTTTAGCTAAATAAAATATAAAACTTATTTTGATACCAAATAAAAAAACAAGTAATTACTTAAATAGTACAAGTTGTGCTTCATAGTTTCTAAATTTTACTTAATCATATTGAAATATGTTTAAGTAAAATTTAGGAACTAGGGAGTGCAAACTGTACAACCACCTGGGAAAATACCTAAAAGGCATCTTGAAAAAGAAAACAATCAAAATTAGCTACGGCTAGTTTGAATTGTTTTCTTTCCCAATCTACTCTTTTATCTATTTTTTTAAGTGTTTTCTTATTATTTTATTTGGTATTCTTATCACTTTATAGTTACTTTTAAGCAATTCTATACCATAATTTTAAAAATTTATTAAAAGGGTTTAGAGACATATGAACGATAACGATTTTGGTAAACTTATTTTTAGAATTACAATTGCAGTTTTATTATTTTTTCACGGTTACGCAAAAATAACCTATGGGTTGGGCTTTATAGAAGATGCATTGTCTGCCAATAATCTTCCAATATTTCTATCTTACTTTGTCTATGTAGGCGAAATACTAGCACCATTGTTAATTATTATTGGTTATAAAACAAAACTGGCAGCTACTATTATTATTTTTTCTATGCTGTTTGCAATTTATTTGGTATTTCCAAATGATTTGACCACCGTTACATCCAAGGGAACTTTAAAACTTGAGCTAACTTACTTCTATATATTCACTTCACTTTCATTGATCTTTTTAGGTGCAGGAAAATACTCTTTTGACAGAAGATAAGTAGTACCAAATCAAATAATAAGTGTCAACTTTTTTTGATTTGGTATATTTTTATAGTTTTTGTTTTGCAATATCGATATCTCTTTGATATCGATACAACATAAATTCAAATAAAGATGTTCCTTCATTTCTATTCATAAACATAAACATTTCAACAATATTAAATGATATTTTAAAGAATCCCATAAATGGTGTGAAATAACTAAGAAGTGTTCCATATTTTCTATATGGATAATAATATGTAAATTCATTTTTAAGTTCTTCTAATGAAGAATTTTCTTTATGTAAATCTACAGGCCCCTTAGACCTTAAAGCTTTTAAAACAATAAACAAGTTTAATACCAACATAAAAGCATTTAACTTCCAACCTAAAATAAATATATCTTCATAACTCATACTAATTACCTTTATAAATACATAAACTGCGATAAAAAAATTATAATAACCACAAATGTAAAAGGAAGTGAATGTCCCTTAAATACAAATGGATTTATTTTAAAAAATTTCTGATTAAATCCTCTTATTCCTAGCCAAATGCCTAAGAAAGCCTTCAGTGACAGTAAGACTTGGAATTGACTCATCCCATCTTGTCCTATTGGACCCATCACTACAGATATAAGATACAGGCCTGTTACCACACATAAAAGAAGTGACCATGGAACTACTTTACGTACATGAATCATAATAGCCTCTCTGGCTTTTTTATGTTCTTCTTCATTTAAAGTTTGAGACATCTTTGACATAAAAAAGATATCAACAAATAAAAATCCTCCATAAATAAAAGCAAATAATAGATGAGAAGTATGAATCAATGTGTAAAAAATATGAACCCTTAATTTTTCTGGAATTGTATCAACTTTTCATCAAAATATCAATGATATAAATCAAGTCTTATGAAATAGTTCTTTCAAAAATTAAATTTTTAAGTGTTCTCTCTTCATATAAAGAAGGGAAAGTATCTAAAATCTCCAATCGTCTAACAAATTGAAAGTCATTTGCATGTTCAGTAAAAATATCTCTGATATAATCTGAATTGATATCAGGGCTATTAGAAGCAGCAAGTACAGTGCAAGAATCAGAGCAAAGGGTATTAAGTTTTTTGATGAGTTTATCATAATCTTTTGTTGCAATAAAACTGCCCTTTTGAAAAGTAGGAGGATCAATTATGATTAAATCATAAGGTCCTGCTTTTTTTATTCTATTCCATGACTTTAAGATGTTATAAGGCATAAACTGAACGTTTTTCGTGGATAAGTCATTTAGATGATGGTTGGTTCTACCTTGAGTTAAAGCACCCTTACTCATATCCACATTAACGACCACTTTAGCATCTCCTTTAATAGCACAAAGAGAAAAAGCACAGGTATAAGAAAAAAGATTTAGTACTTTTTTATTTTTTGAATTTTTAAGAACAAACTCTCTTC
>MAAC01019371.1_pt1 | contig 15331 bp, 12 predicted proteins | sample 1115981 | NCBI WGS metagenome assembly MAAC01 (sample SAMN04961126, study PRJNA320927) | seawater metagenome | isolation source: sample BD02T64 sea water enriched with oil for 64 days | place: USA:Gulf of Mexico | collected 2013-07-27 | reverse complement strand
GCCACTCCAAGTGACTGATCCAGAAACGAAGTTACTATATTTTCTAGTCACTAATCTCGAAAGTATGGAGCATATTCACCAAGTTTCATCTAAGGGTGTGCCGAATTTAGATGAGCAAACTTTTTAATCACATGTTTTCAACTTCAGCTTTGTCCACATAGCAACCATATGCGCGACCTGCAGCTAAGGTCCGGTTTCCGCCCATACTATCAGGCCTGAGCTTCAGGTCTAGTACGCGAAAGTGGGTCCGCTTAGGGCTGGAAACTGCCGTTAGGCAGGTTTGCCACGAAGGGCAGCTTTGTGCCGTTCCAGCGGTTGCTGAACGTGGTGTGCGACCGATTGCCGAACTTACTACAGGCGAGGTTCACTAGTGCCGCCACCGCGATGGATCGGTGAACGGCAGTCCGTCATTGCTCAATTGGGCGTGACGACTGGTCAAGGAGGCCGGAATGGCCTCGCTGATGATTTTGACCAGATCCCCGGAAGGCAAATCAGGAAATCCGCCATATCCAAGGCGCTCAGCGGTGCGCCGGCGACATTGGCGTCGACTTCGATCCGTATGGCCAGATCAAGGGTGCAGTCACTCACACAGACTGGGACCTCTTCCAACCCGATTTCCTTGGCGGCACACAGTCGGTGCAGACCGTCCATCAGGCGATATCCGCCCTTCACTGTGCGGACCAAAATCGGTTGTAGGATGTGCCCGACTTCCTGAATCGATGATACTAAGCTGGCGACTGCCGTTGGTGATGCAGTGCGTAAACGTTCTTCTACTTGAATGACCGAGACGGGAAGCCTGTCGATTTTTTGGCGTAAAGTTTCCTTGACTACTTAGAAATGGCCGTAATTACTATTTGTGTTCTCAATTCTCCTTGATCACAAATTGTGTTCACGCCAAGGGTTATTATTACCATGAGCAAAACTGAAGGTTTCTGCCTGAAAAAATGGCGCAAAATAAGGGCTTAAACCAAAGAGGCTTGGCTTTTCAGCTTGGGCGAAGCCAAGGTTTCGTTGGAAATATTGAGGCTGACAAAACAGGCCTTTCCCGTGACTTGATTGGCCTTGTTGCACGGATCGGTCGACGATTGGACTACTCCCTAACCCTTGATTTTATTCAAAGAACGACTTCAAATTTGGCGCGACCGAGTTCAGTCATTTTGTTGAGAACCCGCACGCCGATCCGGACCTCTGTCTTTTGGTTTTCAAAGTTCCGGGCTTTCAGTTTTGATCCAATCACACCTTTCCAGCGACCAATTTGTGTCTCACCTCGGCTGCGCTGATTGTAGCCTCTGCAGACCTGCCAAGCTAAGCGGCCGTGGGTTTGTATCTCGACAATGTGCTGGTCTCGAGGCGATGGGTCATGCGCTGATTGCTGGCGGCAGATAGCGTTCTTCGGAGGTGGGATGATGATTTCGATGGCGTCGCCAAAGCGTGTTTTCAGTAGGTCGCTTGTCGGGACACCGTCATAGGCTCCATCCGCCAGAAACCGGATGACCGGCGCGTCGACCTGATCCAGAAGCTCTGGCAGGGCCGTAGGATCGCCGACGGAGTCTATGGTTAAATCCGCGCAGATGATCTCTCCAGACAAGAGGTCCAGACCAAGATGAAGCTTGCGCCACTTCTTGCGTTTGGCCTTTGTTTTATGCTTGTTTTGCAACCATTCCCCTTCACCGAAGATTTTCAGGCCAGTACTGCCCACGACCAGGTGAACGGGCTCAGTTCTCCCGGCTCGGGGTCTCTCTGGAAGGGTCAGCCCCAGCCTACGACGCGACAAGGTCGAAAAATCCGGCACCCGAACTTCCAGCCTCAAGAGCTTCACAATACTCCTCATTAACCCTTGAGTCTGGCGCAGCGGCAGCTTGTAAACCACGCCCAAAGTCAGGCATGTCGTGATTGCCAAATCCGAGTATTTCGGCTGACCACCCCGCGTCGTACGTCGAAGCGCCGACCATTGCCCAAGCGCGGCATCTGTGACCCAGATCGTTAGATCGCCCCGCTGCCGGAGGCTTTCGTTATACTCTGCCCAGTTCGTCACCCGATATCGCTTCTTCGCGAACTTGTGCCGTCGGGCAGCGTTGAACTTGTACGGCATCAGGGGCATCCAGATTGGTGAACAAACGCTCTGGTATCAGCCAGTCCGCGATCTCTGCAACAACGGGTTCATCCCAACAAAGGTACCAAATCCACCACAGGATTCAGCTATGTTTGATGCGCGTCTGAGTGGTCAGGTCGCAGTTGTTTGATGCGATCCGAAGGGAAGTATTTGTAGAATGCGGTGCGGCCGATTTTCAGCTGATCAATGACGTCGCCGATGAATGGATAGTTTTCGGTGTCCTTAAGCATAGCTTCGGCGTGTTTGATGTTTTGCTCGTTCATGGCTTTTGGCCTGCCGCCACGTCTTCCGCGCTTTGCAGCTGCTTTGAGGCCGGCGCGGGTGTTTTCAACGATCAGTTCGCGTTGGAACTCGTCGAAGGCGGCGGTCATGTGGAAGAAGAGCCGCCCCTCGGACGTGCTGGTGTCAATGTTTTGGGTCAGCACCTTCAGCGCGATGCCGCGCTCGCCTATATCGGCGGCGGTCTTGATGACCTGCGTTAAAGACCGCGCGAGCCGGGAGAGTTTCCAGACGGCCAGCGTATCGCCCTCTCGCAGATAATCGAGGGCCGCTTTGAGTTGGGGACGGTCGCGATGAGAGCCGGAAGCTTTCTCGACGAAGATCCTCTCGCAGCCGATATCGCGCAGCGCATCCATCTGAAGCGCGGGATTCTGATCCATGGTGGAGACGCGGGCGTAGCCGATGATCATGGTTCTGTTCACAAATCCTGTTTCCATCATCATAAACGAACCTGTGATTCCGAACAAGGTAAGCGGCCTGATATTCTCCGGCAATGGAACCCTGTCGGACATTGGCTGCAACTGTTCGTTAAACGACGGTTTTGAGAACATCAATTTTTTGGAGAAACTATGGCCAGAATGCGTATCTTGACCGCGAACGAACGCGAGGCCTTTGACAAGCCTCCCTTGCTTGACCATTCCGACCGGAAGAAATTCTTCGACCTTCCCAAAGGTCTGATCAGCATAGCAAGAGGCTTGCGCACATCAGACAGCCAGATCGGGTTTTTCCTGATGTGCGGATATTTCAAAGCCAACAAACGGTTTTACCAGCCACAGGATTTTCATGAGCGCGATATCGCTTTTGCCGCGAACCAGCTCTATTTGGCAGAAGACACCTTCCAGACAACACATTACTCGGAAACGACCCGCCTACGACATCAGCGCCAAATCCTCAACTTCTATGGCTTTTCCGCCTTCGATGAGAATGCCAGGAATGTCTTGGCCACCGAAATTGCCACAATGGCACGGATGCATCTGAAGCCCCGGCTAATCTTTGGCCGCTGCGTGGATTTTCTGATCCAACACCGCGTGCAAGTGCCGACCGCCCATCGTCTGACCGATTTGATCCGAGCTGGTCTGCACGACCGTAAGACCGAACTGGTCGCGTTGATGGATAAGCAACTGCCTGACCCGGCCCGAAGCCTGCTCGATGACTTATTCACGGCGCCAGGCGATCAAAATCGTTACCGCCTTACCCTCCTTAAGAAGCTGTCGCAATCGACCAGCCCCACGAAGATCAAAGAGGCCGTTGCCGATTTTGAGACATTGTCAGACCTGCACCAACAGTTGGATGACGTTCTGGCAAAGCTTGATCTTGGCGTCGCGGGCATCCGATATTTTGCAGGCAGCGTTCTGCGTTCGGAGGTTTTCCAGATGCAGCGCCGGGATCAGAATGACCGCTACATTCACGCTACCGCCTTCGTAGCCCATCAATTTTACCGCTGCCAAGACAACATGATTGATCTGTGGCTCAGCGTCATGGCGTCATTCAAGTCAGCGGCGGCACGGGAGTATCAGGAAACGCTGTTGCAGGAGCGTAAGGATCAGCAGCGCCGGATCGGGATTGTCGTCGATGGTCTGGAGGTTTCTGTCTTTGGTGTCCTGCGTGGTATTCGGAGCGTTATGGCTGCTGCCAATCTATCAGATGCCGAAAAAGTCACCGCCGCAACGGCACTACTGGATCAAGGTCAAACCGAAGATTTCGATCAATTGAAGGATGATCTTGCAGCGACAGCTAAAAACGCCAGTTGGTACGACATTCTGGAAGCGCGTTCCGTGAGGCTTCAAAATCGCCTCAGCCTAGTTTTGCGGGCTATGACCTTCATGCAGGGCAAGCGTGTCGCAACGCTTCTGACCGCGATTGATCACTTCAAAACAAATGGGGATTTGTCCGTCACGCACGTGCCGATGGATTTTCTTGATGCCGGTCAAAAGGCGGCTGTCATTCGAGCCGATGGCACGTTTCGGGTGTCTCTGTACAAGGTCTTTCTCTTTCAGGCGGTTACCACGGCCATCAAATCCGGTGATTTGAATGTCGAACAATCCTATAAATATCGGCCTATGGACGCGTATCTGATCGAGAAGGAACGCTGGCAACGGGAAAAGACCCGCCTGCTCGAACGTGCGGGTCTGACGGAATTCGTTGATCCTGAGCTTGTATTGGCCAAGCTGAACTCCGCACTCACCGCCCAGTATCAGGCAACCGATGAGCACGCAGTCACAAATGCACACCTGAAGCTGCGCAAAGACGGGACGTTCCACATTGCCACTCCGGCGCTCGATACCAGTGAAGCCGACCCGCTGGGCGATCTCTTTCCTCAGCGGCACGATCTGCCGCTCGCGCAGATTTTGGAGACCATCAACAATCACTGCAATATGCTAGAATCCTTTGAACACTGGCAGCAGATCCATGTGCGGCAGACCACGTCGCACCCTGCCTTGCTTGCCGGAATCATGGGGCTGGGCTGCGGGATTGGTGTGCGCAAAATGGCGCGGATTTCCTCAAGCGTGACGGAAAGTGAGCTGGATCACACCGTGAATTGGCGCTTTTCTCTTGAAAATATACGTGCTGCCAACGACGCTGTGGTCAAAGCCATGGATGCGATGGAACTACCCAATCTTTACCGTCAAACTCAGGATCAACTGCACACCGCAAGCGATGGCCAGAAATTCGAAGTGCGGGGCGATAGCCTGCACGCCAGCCGTTCGTTCAAATATTTCGGGCAAGGCCAGGGCGTCAGCGCCTACACTTTCATCGATGAACGCAACTTTCTCTGGCATTCCCTGATGATCAGCGCAGCAGATCGGGAAAGCGCCTATGTCATCGATGGGCTGATGCACAATGATGTCGTCAAAAGCGATATCCATTCCACCGATACGCATGGTTATACCGAGGCCGTTTTCGGTCTGACCCATCTGCTGGGATTTTCGTTCGCCCCACGCATCAAAGGGATTGGCAAACAGACCCTCTATATATTCCGGCCAAAAAATCAGGCTGATGGAGACTGGATCATTCGCCCCGACAAGACCATCAACGAGGCCGTCATTCGTGAAAACTGGGATGACCTGTTGCGTTTGGCCTGCACAATCAAGCTCAAGGAAAACACCACCTCGGATATTTTCCGGCGGCTCAACTCCTATTCCCGCCAGCATGCATTGTATCAGACCCTCAAGGCTTTCGGGCAGATCATCAAATCGCTATTCATCCTGCGCTACATTGATGACCTCGCCCTGCGGCAGGCTATCGAAAAACAGCTCAACAAGGTGGAACTAGCCAACCGCTTCACTCGCGCTGTGGCCGTCGGCAACCCTCGTGAGTTCACCCAGGCTGAAAAAGAAGAACAAGAAGTCGCCGAAGCCTGCAATCGCCTGATCAAAAACAGCATCATCTGTTGGAACTATCTCTACCTGGCCAGACAGATCGAAAAAACGTCAAACGCAGAGGCAAAAGAAAACCTGCTACGACTGATTGCCTCCCATTCGCCGATGTCATGGGCCCACATCAACATGCTCGGGGAATACGACTTCTCAGAAGAAAAACTCCGCGACACCCTCGGAATTCTCCCCCCGAAAAAGGCCGCATAAACAACACATCAAAACGGGAGGTTTAAAAACGGAAAAAATCGCATCAGATCAAATCAATGCCAGAATTCCTGTGGTGGATTTGGTACCTTTGTTGGGACGAACCCAATATGCTGACACAGGCGGTTTCACCGATCATGTGTTCGCTGTCACTTCGATCTTGGGTTACCGGTTCATTCCTCGTATCCGTGACTTGCCCTCAAAGCGTCTTTACGTATTCGACCCTGCCAGCAGCCCAAAGGAGTTGCGCGGATTGCTTGGAGATAAAGTTCGAGAAGGCCTGATCACATCAAACTGGCCGGATATTCTGCGGATCGCTGCAACCATGACCGCAGGCACCATCGCCCCCAGCCACATATTACGTAAACTTGCGTCCTATCCCCGCCAGAATGACCTGGCCGCTGCCCTTCGCGAAATAGGCAGGGTAGAGCGCACCCTGTTCATGATCGACTGGGTTCTGGACGCCGACATGCAACGCCGCACCCAGATTGGCCTGAATAAAGGTGAATCCCACCATGCCTTGAAAAATGCTCTACGTATTGGCCGTCAGGGTGAAATCCGCGACCGAACAACCGAAGGCCAACATTACCGCATGGCAGGCCTCAATTTACTCGCCGCAATCGTCATATACTGGAATACCGCCAAACTCGGTGAGGCCGTGAAGCAAAGGAAAAAGGCTGGATTACCTATACCTCCAGAGCTTCTGGCCCACACATCCCCGCTCGGATGGGCGCATATCCTGCTCACAGGCGAATACAGATGGTCGAAAAAGCGCTAAATAATCCTTAGCGTAGGATTTCGCCCCCAGCCGGAACAGACCCCAAAAAAGCAACCGTAGTGCGATTGAGAATAAAATACTGCCCCATCTTGGGTCGAAAAACCTATCCCAATTCACCCGCTCAGATATTGTCGCATGGCACCGAAATTATGACGGGGCACCGGCCAGCGCGAACAGGACTCTGGCCGTGTTGTCATCTTTGTTTCGCCACGCCGAATTGGTTGGTTTGCGCCCGCCCGGAACAAATCCGGCTCAGGGTTTACGGCGGCGTCAAAGTGGGTTCAAGGCGAACTATCTTAATGCTTCCGGTTGGCAGCGTCTTGGGGCCGCATTGCGTCAAATTGAAACGACGGAACCGATCCATGCCGCGTTCATCCGGTTTCTATGCTTAACGGGATGTCGACGTGGCGAAGCGCAGAATTTGACCTGGTCGATGATCACCGGTGGTTGTGCCATCTTGCCAGACAGTAAATCCGGGCCGCGATCCATCTGGCTGGGCAGGCCCGCGCGCGCGTTGCTGGCCAAGCTTCCCCATCACGGTGAACATGTCTTTGCAACCGCCAAAGGCCCATTGCCTCGAAGCTCAATCGATAAGTTTTGGTCCACCCTCAAAAAAGCCGCGCAGTTGAAAAATCTGCGTCTACATGACCTGCGTCACAGCTTTGCGTCGCTCGCGGTCAACAGTGGAATTGAGCTGCGCAGTATCGGCGGATTGCTGGGTCATTCTGACATCAATTCGACCGAGGACTATGCCCATCTCGACAAATCTGCCGAACAAGATGCCAGCGCAAGAGTCGCCCATAAGTTGGGAAATATCATGACAGAACCACAGGTTAAACCCAAAGTTAAGCGGAAGAACCGTTTTGAACAGTTCGCTAGGTCAAAACAATCTATGGCTGAATTTTGTGACACCCACGGATATGATAAAACCAAGTTCCATCATGAATTGCTGGCTTGGCGTAAGACGCAGGCCAAGGCTGCGAAGGGGGCAAAATCATGAAACGTATTGTTCTGTTTAGCCCCTTGATGCTGCAATCCATCAAGCCCAAGGAAAAAGAATACACCCTATATGATGCCGCCTGTGACGGGCTTGCTTTGCGCGTTCAACCCTCGGGCGCGATGTCTTGGGTGACATGGTCGAAAGGACCCAAGGTCCGTCGCATCACCTTGGGGCGATTGAACTCTTTATGCTTGGATGACGCCCGAGTGCGTGCCCGCACACAGGCAAATCCGCACCTCATGGATGCCCGGGAAACGCTATTGGCCTCCACGCCGTCATTGACGTTCGCGGCGCTGGTCAAGCTGTTTATCACATCAAAAACCGGAGTATATTCCCAAGGCGGCATGGCCGGTTTTACCATCTATCTTAAGACCCAACTTACGCCCGCGTTCGGATCAAAACCCGTCAATCGGATCACCACGGCGGACGTTGCCCAGTGGTTCTACGCCTATTCCAAACAGCGGCCAGGTGGGGCAAATCAAGCGCTTGGGCACTTTACGACGCTCATGAATTGGGGGCAAAGCCACGGCCATCTACCCGAAACTTTCAACAATTCTGCCCGCCCGATCAGACGAAATCGCCGCGCAGCCCGAGGCCGTGTTCTGAGCGCCCAACAATTGCGATCCTTGGCCATAACTCTCAGTGACGCCCCAGGCCGCAATTCTGACGCCGTGGATGCGATCATGATCATTTTGTTAACGGGGTGTCGTTCCGGTGAAATCCTGCGTCTAAAATGGTCAGAGGTTGAAGAGACACAACTCACACTCAAACGCACAAAAACCGGGCCACGCAATGTCATTTTGACAGCACCTGTGAAAGCCCGCTTGGATTCTCGTAAACAACAGGCCACATCGCGATATGTCTTCCCCTCAAAAGGTAACCCGGATCGACCAAAAACATCAATTGCCGGATCATGGAAAACCCTAAAACAGCTTGCAGGCCTGCCCAACGATATTCGACTTCACGATTTGCGCCACACCTACGCCAGCCATTCCATCATGTCGGGGGAAAGCCTTGCAATCACAGGCAAACTATTGGGTCATAAATCTGCCCGTAGCACCGAAGTCTACGCCCACCTTGACGCCAGCCACCTAAGTCACATGGCTGATAAAGTCGCAAAATTGGTGGAAAAAGCAATGGAGTAGGCATCAGAAGGTTGGGAGGCAAAAGCGCTAATATTATGTTCTTTCGCCTCTTCCTCGGCTTTCGATAGGGTCATTTGATCTTTACTATTGTGCCATATGGACTATATGTAATTTCAGGGAGAGCAACTATGAAAATCACTTCAAAAGCCCATGAACCAGCCGAGATCAACGCTATAGTCTTGAAAGCATACACGCGCGTTACTGAGGCATGGGGGCTAAATTTGAAGGAAGCGGCGAACCTTGCCGATATGTCCGAGAGCACATGGAAACGGGCCAAAACGTCTAGTTTCACAGGTAATTTGACGAAAGATCAACTGCTTCGGCTTTCTGCCCTTATTGGTGTCTATAAATCGCTAGAGCTCTATTTTTCCGAACCGATTGCTCGCACATGGATTGGCCGTCAAAATGAGGGTCCGCTTTTCAGTGGTGCGCGGCCTGTTGATACTGCAATTGAAGGTGGCTTGCCGCAAATCCTGAATATCCGAAAGTATTTGGATGCCTTACGAGGCGGGGCATGAAAACGACAAACATTTCTGACCGTGGTTTGATCCGCCTTCTTCCTGCGACCTATCACAAACCCCCTGTACTTCGTGGCTTAGTAGACACCGACGAGGAAGCCGAAATTCTTGCTGAGATTGAAGGGTTAACGAATGCGCGCTTGGTCGCTGAACGTGGCAAAAGCCCGCTATTGGATCCGCGCGAACTTGCATGGCATCGCCGTAAGGCCGATTTAAGAATTTATGGAAACACACATGTGAATGCAGCATTCACCTACACTCGGACCGGTGGAAATCGCTTTAACGATGAAGATCGTGGCGCTTGGTATTGTGCTTGGGATGTGATGGTTAGTGTCGCAGAGGTCGCCTTCCACCGCACGCGTGAGCTACAATATACGGGTATTTACGAGGATACTGCGCGCTACATCGAAATGCATGCCGACTTCATTGGGGCTTTCGACGATATTACTGATGAAATTGGACATATCGCTCTCCATGCGGATCCTGCCGTCGGCTATCCTCAGGGTCAAAGCCTTGCTGAAAGCCTAAGACGCTCAGGGTCACGGGGATTGATTTACCCTTCTGTTCGAGCTCCCGCAGGAAATTGTCTCGTTTCTTTCGATCCTCAAGCAGTCCAGAACGTGCGCCCAGGAGCATCATGGGATCTTACCTGGAACGGGACCGCTGATTATTCCATCATGCAGGTTGGCTGATGCATGATTTCGCCTTTCGGCGGCCACGAAGTTTCTACAAAATACGGTGGCAACACTAAGGTTAAAAATGCTCAGTTGGGCTACTCCGAAGGATGGCTTGTCCACCCTCCCAAAAAAAATTCTAGGATGCGTTTTCGAAATTTTCCAATGCTGCTTTTAAGTTGTCAACAATTTCGCCTGCCAGAACTTCAGGTTCGGGTAAATTATCCAAGTCGATCATCGAGTCATCCCGCAACCAGAATACATCAAGGTTGGCTTTATCACGGGCTTCAAGGTCTGCCCGCTCGTAAACCCTCCATCGGCCGTCAGGAGTATCTTCGGACCACGTCGGGGCACGTTCATGGCGGTTTTTTGGGTTATAGAGCCGTACGAATTCTTCCAAATGATCATACGTTAAGGGCTTTTGCTTAAGTGTGTGGTGAACATTTGTCCGGTAATCGTAGATCCAGACCTTGTCGGTTTGTGCTTCTGGGCTTGCGAGGCGATTATCAAGAAAAATTACGTTTGCCTTTACACCCTGAGCATAGAAAATACCTGTTGGCAGCCGTAAAATCGTATGCATATCCGTGGTTTTGAGCAATTGACGGCGGATCGTTTCGCCAGCACCGCCTTCAAATAGCACGTTGTCCGGTACGACAATTGCTGCTCGTCCAGTCGTTTTTAACATGGTGCGGATATGTTGTACAAAGTTAAGCTGCTTGTTCGACGTTGTCGCCCAAAAGTCCTGTCTGTTGTATGTCAGATCATCGGTCTCTTGTTCGCCTTCTGCATTCGTAAAGCTCATTGAACTTTTCTTGCCAAACGGTGGGTTAGCAAGGACGCAATCGAATGTTTGCGGGGGAGGAGCGATCAAGGAGTCGTTTGGCGAAATGAGGCTGTCCCCCGTGATATCGCCAATCCCATGCAGAAAAATGTTCATCAGGCAAAGACGCCGTGTGCCCGCGACGATCTCATTTCCAAAAAACGTTTTCTGTTTAAGGAATGCCTTTTGATCTTTATCCAGCGCAAAGTTCTGGGGATCGGTCAGAAAATCATTCGCAGCTAAGAAGAATCCACCTGTACCGCATGCAGGGTCTGAGATCGTCTTTCCCGGTTCGGGGCGCATACATTCGACGATTGCGCGAATAAGTGGGCGTGGCGTGAAATATTGGGTTCGTCCCAACAAAGGAACGGGAAGTCCCACAGGGATCTCGGTATTTGATTGGTCTTATAGGGTTTTCTTGTTTTTTGTCCCTCCCGTTTTTGCACTGATTTTACGCGGCCTTTTTCGGGGAGAGGATTCCGAGGGTGTCGCGGAGCTTTTCTTCTGAGAAATCGTATTCACCAAGCATGTTAATGTGGGCCCATGACATCGGTGAATGAGCTGCGATCAGACGCAGTAGGCTTTCTTTGGCTTCAACTTCTGAGGTTTTTTCGATCTGCCTGGCGAGATACAGATAATTCCAACAGATGATGCTGTTTTTTATCAGTCGGTTGCAAGCCTCTGCGATTTCCTGTTCTTCCTTTTCGGTTTGGGTGTATTCGCGCGGATTTCCAACGGCCACGGCGCGGGTGAAGCGGTTGGCGAGTTCGACTTTGTTGAGTTGCTTCTCGATAGCTTGGCGCAGTGCCAGATCATCAATGTAGCGCAGGATGAACAGGGATTTGATGATCTGTCCAAAGGCTTTCATCGTTTGATACAGGGCATGCTGGCGCGAGTAAGAATTTAGCCGCCGGAAGATATCGGACGCGGTGTTTTCTTTCAGTTTAATGGTGGCCGCAAGGCGCAGAAGGTCATCCCAGTTTTCTCGGATGACGGCTTCATTGACTGTTTTGTCTGGCCGGATCACCCAGTCTTCAGCGGCTTGGTTTCTTGGTTTAAAAATATAAAGCGTCTGTTTTCCAACGCTTTTGATACGTGGAGCAAAGGAAAACCCGAGCATGTGGGTCAGGCCAAAGACTGCCTCGGTATATCCGTGAGTGTCGGTGGAATGGATATCACTTTTCACGACGTCGTTGTGCATTAACCCGTCGATCACATAAGCGCTTTCGCGATCAGCGGCGCTGATCATCAGGGAATGCCACAGGAAGTTACGTTCATCGACAAAGGTGTAGGCGCTGACACCTTGGCCCTGACCGAAGTACTTGAATGACCGGCTGGCATGCAGACTATCGCCGCGCACCTCGAACTTCTGGCCATCGCTAGCCGTATGCAACTGGTCTTGCGTCTGGCGATAGAGATTTGGCAGTTCCATCGCGTCCATGGATTTGACCACGGCATCATTGGCCGCCCGGATGTTTTCCAGTGAGAAGCGCCAGTTCACGGTGTGATCCAGCTCGCTTTCCGTGATGCTGGACGATATCCGCGCCATTTTCCGCACACCAATTCCGCAGCCCAGTCCCATGATCCCGGCCAAGAGAGCTGGGTGAGATGTAGCCTGCCGCACATGGGTTTGTTGCCAATGTTCAAGCGACCGCAGCATGCCGCAGTGGTTATTTACGGTTTCCAAAACTTGGGCGAGAGGCACATCATGTCGCTGAGGAAAGAGATCGCCCAATGGATCATCCTCACGGGCATCCATCGCGGGTGTCGCAACATGGAACGTCCCATCCTTGCGCAGCTTCAAATACGGATTGGCTGCTGCGTTGCTGTTTGTCGTTTCATATTGTCCAGATAGGACGGTTTTTAGAGGGGCCAACACGGCTTCAGGATCAGAGAATTCCGTCAGGCCAGCCCGTTCCAGAAGGCGAGCCTTATCTCGTTGCCATCTTTCTTTATCGATTAGGTAAGCGTCCATGGGACGATATTTATAAGACTGCTCCACATTCAGATCACCAGATTTAATGGCCGTGGTAACGGCCTGAAACAAAAACACTTTGTACAGGGATATCCGGAACGTGCCGTCGTCACGGATAAGCGCGGCCCGTTGTTCAACATCAAGAAAATCCATTGGCGTTTGGAGAGCGGACATTTCCCTGTCAGATCTAAAGTGATCAACCGCTTTTTGGAGGGATTTAACCCGTGTGGTTGGCATAAAATATAAAGCACGCAAAACAGGGCTGAGACGGTTTTGCAGTTTCAACGAACGCGCCTCCAGGATGTCGTACCAACTGGCATTGCTGGCCGTCTGGGCCAAGTCGCCTTTCAACTGATCAAAATCTTCGGTCTTGCTGCGGGCCATAAGCTTTTCGATAGCGGCAAGCTTTTCTGTATCTGACATGTTGGCCGTTATCATGACGCTTTGAATGCTGCGCAGTACACCGAACACAGAAACATCTAGGCTATCTACAACAGATGCAATCTGACGCTGCTGATCTTTGCGATCTTGTGCCAGTGTTTCTTGATATTCACGGGCTGCGGTGGATTTGAACGAGGCCATGACGCTAAGCCAAAGATCAATCATGTTGTCCTGACAGCGATAAAACTGGTGCGCGACAAAAGCAGCGGCGTGGATATCGCGGTCATTCTGATCGCGCCTTTGCATTTGGAAAATCTCTGAACGTAAAACACTGCCTGCGAAATACCGAATGCCCGCCGTGCCCAGACCTAGCTTGGATAGGACATTGCCCAACTGGTCATGAAGATCTGACAGGATCTCAAAATCTGCTACCGCCTCTTTGATATTCGTGGGTTTGGTAGATTGTGACAATTTCTTTAGCAGGGTTAGGCGATATCGGTTTTGATCATCGGGGGCGGTGAAAAGATCGTCTAGCAGACCTCTGGCATCATTCGATAAATGCTTATCCATAAGCGCAATCAATTCTGTTTTGCGATCTTGCAGGCCAACACGGATCATTTCCAAAAGCGTTCCTGATTGCGGTATTTGCACCCGTCTCTGGATCAAAAAATCTACGCAGCGCTCAAAGATCAACTTGGGCTTCAGATGTACGCGTGCCATCGCGTCGATCTCGACAGCTAACATATCCTTGGATTTGTCGTCGAAGGTAGTGAACCCATGGAAATCTAAAATAATTTTTTGGTGACGTGCCCGCGTCTGCTTCGCGTAGGTATCAACTGAAAAATCAGCATACTGAAATGCTAAAGCACGGGCGGCGGCTTCGACATCCCGCCCACAAAAATCGTATGGTTGGAAAAACCGCTTTGTGGCTTTGAAATACGCACACATCAAAAAGAAACCAATCTGGCCGCTGGGAGTCCGTAAGCTATCTGCGATATCAAGAAGCCCCTTGGGCAAATCAAAGAGCCTCTTGCGGTCGCGGTGATTAAACAATGGCGGCTTGTCAAAAAGCTCTTGTTCATTGGCCGAGAGAATACGCATTCGGGGCATGGGCTGATCCTGTATAAGCTGACCGAAAAGGGACGATTGCGGACAGGGCTTCAAAACCCGTCCGTAAATTAGCTTGCAATACTATAGGACACAGGTATCATTGCGTACACCTATTTTGTAACGAATTGACCCATGTCCAGAACATTTGCCTACGCCCGCGTCTCCACATTCGATCAGACACCCGAAAATCAAATCCGGGAAATCGAAGCTGCTGGTTTTGCTGTCGAGCAACACCGCATCATCACTGAAACCATCTCGGGGTCTATGGCCATCGCGCAGCGGGAAGGATTTTCCAAGCTGCTCGATAGGATGGAAAAAGGTGACGTCCTGATCGTCACCAAACTTGACCGTCTGGGCCGCGACGCCATCGATGTCAGCACCACCGTCGCAAAGCTGGAAAAAATCGGTATCCGTGTGCATTGCCTGGCCTTAGGTGGCGTTGACCTCACCAGCTCCGCCGGAAAGATGACCATGAATGTCATCAACGCGGTCGCTCAGTTCGAGCGCGACCTCTTGATCGAACGCACCCAATCCGGTCTTGCCCGCGCCAAAGCTGAAGGCAAGAATTTGGGACGCCCATCAGTCCTATCAGGGAGTCAGCAGATCGAAGTGAAAGAGAAAATCAAAAACGGTGAAGCAATCTCAGCCATCGCACGACAGTTCGAGACCAGCAGGCAGACAATCATGCGCGTCAGAGATCAAGCATAATCCTGTGGGACTTCGTGTACCTTTGTTGGGATAGACCCTATGTTCTGCGATCTGCAGGCACCTTGGCAGAAATGTTCGCTTTATAACTTGAACAAACGCTCTCGTGCCTTCAATGTGCTCCAATCCAATTACCCAGAGACCGTAGTTCGTCTTGCAACAGGTCTGATCGGCCAATCCCTCTCAGGCAGCCATGACCGTAACCAGGCAGGATTCGGCAAATGCTTTTCTGGTCGTTTTGTTGCCTTTTGT